>ENA-OPAH01000351-OPAH01000351.1-human-gut-metagenome-genome-assembly--contig:-NODE-351-length-38111-cov-2.754467_pt1 | contig 38111 bp, 29 predicted proteins | sample MGYA00241050_ERZ501416 | MGnify/ENA primary metagenome ERZ501416 (study PRJEB25962, sample SAMEA2042632) | human gut metagenome | biome: human gut; feature: human-associated habitat; material: faeces... | reverse complement strand
CACCCGTGCCCGTCACCTGCATGTAGTTGCCGAGCTGATCCTCGAAGGTGAGGATGCCAGGCTCGGTATTGCCCTGCTGAGTGTTCTCCTCAATGGGGGAACCGGACGAGGCGCCCTCCTGGGTCTCGTCGAAGATGTCCTCGAATATGGTATTCAGCTCATCGGCATCTGCAGCGGTCTTGTAGTAGTCACCTTCCCCACGCTCGCCGCGGTTGTTGTAAGCCGTGGCGTTCGGATAGTTGCTCGAGACAGCCTGCATGAACTGATTGGCCTGGCTGTTCATATTTGTGGAAGAAGCACCTGTGAAAATGCCAACGCTATACACCAGAGCACCCGACTGCTTCAGTTCGCGGGCGGTGTTAACCGTACTATTTGCGATGGTTGAGTTGAAGGAATTTCCATCGCCCGGCTCGCCGTCAGTAAAGAAGATTACAACCTGCTGCGCGTCTTCACGACCATGGCTAGCAAGCTCTTCCTGCGCAACCTCCATGCCGTAATCGGTCTGCGTACCACCATCAGGGTCAAGCTGGTTAACGAGGCTCGCCAGCTGACTTGCATTGCTAGTGTCATATACACCCAGCTCGGATACAACCTGGCTGTAGTTGTAATACTGACCAAATGGCCAATAACCGCCGTAGTATTTATCGTTTCCAACCTCATCGCTCTTATCCCCAGCGAACTTCACCAGAGAAATCTGATGCTTGAGATTCGGATCGGAGATGTCGTCATTAGCTGCTGCGGTCGCATTGATGAACGAGTTCGCCGCAGTCTTAAGAGCGTTGATGCGAGACTGCTGGTTGGGGCCCTGTCCGAAGCTCTTATCCATGGATCCGGACATATCAAACACCAGCACGATGTCGAGCGGCTTGCCCGTCTGGACCATCTCTTTTAGGTTCGAGGTCGATGAAAGTGCGGACAGGCTCACGAGGAAATCGGAGTCGCCCTTCTCAATCTTCTCGCCGCTTAGGCCAGTATCGTTGTCGTTAGTGAACGTGTACGTGTCGTCGAACACGCTCTTGTCGGTCCAGATGCGACCGACGTTCTGCGTAGACGGCGAGCCGCCCGGACGCGTGTAGTTCGTCCAAACATTCGTCGTATCCGGGTCAACAACCGTATTTCCCTTAAGATCTGCTGCATTCGCCGGCATAGCCAACGAAACAGCCAAAATTACTGCGAGGAGTGCAGTTAGTACCGCTCCAACTTTACCTGCATTGTTGCGTGTAAAAGTTCTTACCGCGGCGCTTACTTGCTTAGAAGTGCCCCCCCCCCGTGAGGTTATTTTGGGCGTTAATCAAAGCAGCATTGTGCTTCCCCTGCTTTGATTTGTTGTGCCCACCCCAGGGTTTGCGGGAGGTACTCATACCCGATGAGTGACGACCCAAAAACGACATACCATCTACCTTTCCGACAAAAACCTAAAATGGTTTATTTGATTAGCTGTAAGTAACCCTCTGCTTTCAGCTAGTGAAAACAACTACGCATTTTTGGCGCAGTTGTCCAAAACAGAATACAGATGCAATTTTAGCAACTTTGCATCACGAAATCATCAAAATAGCTACATTTTTTTGGATAAATGGCCTGTTTACCTGGATTTATTCGAAAATTTTACCTTACAAAATCATACCCACCCAGGGGGTATGATTCCATATTTTCGTACCCACCCTCGGTACATTTTTCGGAAATACCACAGGGGCACAAGGACCTAAAACAGAAATTACTAAGATTACGAAAAGTGCTTTTTAGATAAAACGCAACCGCAGCCGCACTCTGGCTCAGTTACCACATGCTTTCACCATACGCTTCTATCGCACGCTTACATCATGCGTTTCCATCACGCGCACCTGTCATGCGCATCTATCGCGCGTTTCAAGAGGGGGGGGTATAAATTCCTAGAACAACAAGAACACTTTCGCCAGCACGTATCCTATGATGCCGCAACCCGGGAACGTAAGAACCCATGCAAGCACCATATTGCCCGCCTTACCCCACTTCACATTACTCAAGCGCTTCGAGGCGCCCACACCCATGATGGCGGTTGTTTTGGTGTGAGTAGTAGACACGGGCATACCAGTGCCATTAGCTAAACCGATACAGAATATGGCGGACAAACATGCAGCGAATCCTTGATAGGGTTCCATCTTTACCATATCCATACCAACACTTTTGATAATTTTCTTGCCACCAATAGCAGTACCTAAGCCCATGGTGGCAGCGCAGAGAATTACCAACCACATAGGAAATGCCACGTCACCCGTTTCGGTACCCATTCCCATGCACAGCATGATACCCATCATACTTACTGATAAGAATTTCTGACCGTCTTGAGCACCGTGCATTACAGCCACGCCAGCGCCCGCGAGAATTTGTGCCCAATGCCAGAAGTTTGCCGACTTTCTGCGATTGATTCCCTTCGCAAAAAATTCGATCATCTTAGTAAAAAGCCAGCCACAGAAAAAGCCTAAGCCTGTTGAAATTACTAAACCATACAAAACCTTAACCCATTCGTCTGGGTTAACGCCGCCAATGCCATTTTGAAGAGCAATGGCAGCACCAGTAATACCGGCAATTAAGGAATGGCTCTGCGAAGTGGGAATACCAAAAATCCACGTGATAACACCCCAGGCAATAACGGCAACCATAGCCGCCGCCAGCGCAAGCAAAGCCGCTTCGTTATCTCCCCCGAAATTTGCCATAGTAAAGATGGTTTTTGCAACCGCAGCACCAATGGTGGTAACCGCAAGCAAACCAATAAAGTTACAGATCGCCGCCATGATGATTGCAGCACCAGGTGACATACTGCGTGTTCCCACCACGGTAGCAATAGCATTAGGTGCATCAGTTGCACCATTTACTACCGTCGCCCCCAACGTAAGCAATAACACAATCACCAATACTGGACTGCCCGTTAACGCCGTCAGAAAAGCACCGAACTCAATCACTGTTTGTGTCCTTCACGCATGGTTTACTTCTTGTGTGGCAGATATTCACAAAACATGAGCGCTCGGGGGAAATGGCGACGCTGTTGTTTTACGTATGACAAAAGGAAAACCTTTGTAAATATCTGTAATACGTAATGATACGAGAACAAACGTGATTTATTTAGCAAACTTGAAACATTGTTTAACGTTTTTGTAATTTATTTCGGAACTTGTGCGAGTTTTCGTCGTACGAATCGCAAGCTTAGTCCTTACAACTAATTGCAAAGAAAAAGAGGTGCGATTATATTCGCACCTCTTCGATAAAACATAAGATCAAAAATATTTGGGTTATAGGCTCAAAATAGTTCGTCCCTACAAATTACAAGCCTAGTCCTTAGCGATGGTCACTTCATCCACCAATACTGAACGCAAGTATTCTTTATCAAGCACGCAACCCAAACCTGCAGGATGGTCGACCGTATTCAAGACCAATTCTCCCTCATGTAGCTGCAAAGGAGGCAAAGCGGTGTCGTGCTCAAAATATTCAGTGAAATCCGAAACATCGGCTGGCAAATCCATTCCTGGCAAGGTAGCAAATGCTGCATGCATACGCTTGGAAACACCCGTATCAAACATGCCACCCATCCAAGTTACTTTGCCTTGTTCTCTTGCCCATTTATAGAAGTCAAGCGTAGGTTGGATACCTCCAAATTTCGCCACCTTAAGCGCATAGCACTTCAAGTTGTCAAAATCCATCGCCTCTTCCATATCCTGGGCTGTCACAACCGATTCGTCTAAGCACACCGGTGTTTTGATGTGCGCCTGTAAATCGGACAAGCGCGCAAACAGGTTTGTGTCCCCGTTACGAGGAACGAATGAGGGATTATAGGGCTCTTCAATACAGGCAATATTAAACTCATCAAGCTTGCGCAGGATATCCAGATTCGATTCATCAAAAGACTGGTTAGCGTCCAACATGATAATCAGGTCAGGATGCGCCTTTCGAACGGCCTCCACACAAGCCAATACGGTATCGGGCTTTACTTTAAGCTTTACGCGCGTATAGCCTGCTTGAACAGCGGCATCTACCTGAGCACATACCTCATCGGCAGTGCCCAACCCAATCACGGCACCACCCAGGATCTTTTCTTGATTGGAACCGCCGATCAACTTTGAAAGGGGCTTGCCAACGATTTTGCCGTACAGATCCCATAAAGCAGGCTCTACGGCTGCCTTAGCCATGGGATAGCGAGCCAAGTCCGCAAACGTCGCAAGCGAACGGGACACCTGGGAAGGATGAATGTAGCGCTCTCCTAACACGATAGGCGCAATGACATCCCTTACCACCCGAAAATCCTCTTCGATAGTCTCGGGCAAGTACCAGTTTGTCTTAAACGAAACGCATTCGCTAATACCAATGCGTCCCGCCCAATCTTCAACTTCCACAAAAAACGATTCACGTTCAGTAATGGTCGTCTTGGGGGTTTTGACCGGTACCGTAAAGGGCTGCTTGATGCGATAAAGGCTCAAACGCTTAATATCGATTCGCTTGTCGTAGAGCTGCTTGAGCGCAATACGATCGACCTTGCTCGCCACGGTAAGCGGGAATGCGTCCAAAACCAAAATATGTTTGGGATGATGGAGTTTGGACATATGATCATCTAAATAACGATGAATCATATGAGCAAATTCTTGCGGGCAGCTTGCTGCTTCGATTCCTGTCTCGTCTTGAGTGAGCCCCATTGCCTCATGGTCATGAGCAATAGTAGCAGCCGAATAATCCGCTTCAACAAACGCAACGGGTCTATAACCCCACGTCTCGTCAGCGGTACCAAACACATAGGCGTCTTTTACGCCAGGAATACCTAACAGCACCTCACGAATTTCTGCGGGGTAGATATTTTCGCCACCTGAAATAATTAAATCTTCAGTGCGCGCATAAACTAGAAGATGCCCATTACGATCGAGCGAAGCGCGATCGCCCGTGACGAAATAGCCATCCACACTCGATGCCTTGCGCGCATTGAGGTACCCTTCGAAAACACCAGGACCGGCAATATGCAGCTGCCCAATGCCATCTTCATCGGGACGCATGATACGCACGTCATAGCCAGGAAGCACTTGCAGTGCCCCATCAAAATTACGCGTCACTGGCGCTGCAGCAATAAGGCTTGCAGTTTCTGTCATGCCGTAGCTGGCAAACACTTTCGCCTTTGCCTTCAGTGCTTTACGAATGGTTTTGTCGTTGAGTTCAGCACCGCCCAAAAGAATACAGTCATATTTAGTTATGACACGATCTCGATCATGTTCGAGCAAATCGGCCAAGATCTTATCCACGACCGAAATATGGGTAACACGAAAGCTGAGCACATCATTCAAAATGCGTTGAGGCTGATAGCGCTCGTATACGATAAAGGTGTTGCCACTTAAAAGGGTACGAACCAATATCTGAAAACCGCCCACATGACACAGGGGCAGAACCATTTGCCATACCCCATGTTCCTCATACCTCAAAACTTCATTAGCACCAGCAGCAGAGCCCATCAAAGAATTCCAGGTCAAAAAGGCAGCTTTGGGCGTACCCGAAGAACCTGAAGTAAACATAACAAGCCCTGCATTGTTGCCATCGAAGCGCTCTTGATAGCGCTGTACGGTCTGCTCCAATTCAACTTGAAGTCTGGTTAAAACAGCGGCATCATCGGGCAGCAAGCCGAAACCTGTTGCATCGAACCCCGTAGCATCAATGAGCAGGCGATTAACCATCTGATTAGTTAATACATCCATACCATGTTCGCCCGTTGCATTTTCCAGCTCTACCAAACGAAGTTGACGTTCGTCTGCTGAAAGACGGGGGTTCAAAAGAGCAAGCGTATACCCACCATACGCTGCTGCCAAAGAAAGCAAAACGAGCTCGGTGCCGTTATACATAGTGCACGCAAGGGTTCCATTGGCGGTCATACCGTAGCGTTCCAGCTCGCGTGCAAGAGCAGCGGCTGCTATATGCGCCAGACGGTACGAATATTCAATAGATTGCTTGTCGCCCTGAACGCAAAAAAACGGCGCCTGAGGTTTGCGTTTTGCCCATTCGGACAGGTGCGTAATCATGGTGAGTTCACTTCCTCAAAAAAGCTTACCAGCCTTTGCTGGCCTTCTGCGTGCTTTAGTCGCGCAATACTCCGCGCACAATCCTACGGAAACTTAGGGAATTGCTGGAAGTCTGGCTTGCGCTTTTCCTTAAACGCATCGCGTCCTTCTTTTGCTTCATCGGTGGTGTAATACAACAAAGTAGCATCACCTGCAAGCTGTTGAATACCCGCATAGCCATCAGTTGCCGCATTGAAAGATGCTTTAAGGAAGCGCAAAGCGGTAGGCGATAACGCCAGCATTTCACGAGCCCAAGAAACGCATTCTTCTTCGAGCTGATCAAAAGGAACCACCTTGTTGATCATACCCATATCCAAGGCTTCTTGCGCTGTGTACTGACGGCATAAATACCATATTTCTCGCGCTTTCTTCTGACCAACCATGGCCGCAAGATACGAAGCTCCATAACCACCATCAAAACTACCCACGCGAGGTCCCGTCTGACCGAATTTTGCAGTTTCTGCCGCAATGGAAAGATCGCAAAGGTAGTTCAAAACATTGCCGCCACCAATGGCGTATCCATTCACCATAGCAATAACAGGCTTAGGCACCACGCGAATCAAGCGCTGCAGATCAAGTACGTTCAAACGAGGAATGTTATCCTCGCCCACATAACCACCGTTACCGCGCTTCTTTTGATCTCCTCCTGAACAGAAGGCTTGGTCTTCAGGACGGCCATCGTGATTTGCGCCCGTCAGAATAATTACACCAATAGAAGCATCATCGCGTGCGATAGAAAACGCATCGTACATCTCTATGTTGGTTTTCGGAGTGAAAGCATTACGACATTCAGGTCTGTTGATCGTAATCTTTGCGATGCCATCATAAGTCTCATAAATGATTTCATCGTATTCCTTACCCTTTACCCAGGGAAAGTTGCTCATACCTATTCCTTTCTATAGCAACCAGCTTCAGATGTGCCCCTTTGCTGACGCACAAAGAAACTAGCTAGTCCCAGAGGGTCTGATCTATCCCCACCAAAAAGTTTTGTATCTCTCTAAGATAAAGCATTGGGGCCTCTAAATGTACGTTATGCCCTACGTTAATTGCAGAAACAGAAGCTCCAACCGCAGAGATCTTCTGAGCAATCAAGGCGCTTTTTTTATCTTTGTCCCCGTAGATATATAAAACAGGAATGCCATTTCTTGAATCCTCTTCAGAATCATTCGCCTGGGGGCGTGTTTCATCCTGCTTAGTCGTAGCGGTCTGGGAGCGCACGTCCTGCTGGGGCGCAATCTCCCGAGAGCGTGTTTCATCCTGCTTGGGGGCAACTGTCTGGGAGCGCGTTTCGTCTCGTTGAAATGCAATAGCCTTTTCTATGTTTGTTAGAGTTTCACCACTTAGGGGCATCGCCTGCTTACCTGCGCCTTCCAAGCAAAGCGCCATGCATTCAGGGTCGTTTGCTGCGCGCGAAAAATGAAGTATCTTGTCGAATCCCAGTTCTTTTTGCGTTTCGAAAAGAGGAAGAGTTTCCCAATAATTCACGAATTCTTCCATGCCTTCTTCGCGAATTCGATTTACCCAAGCGCTGTTTCTTTTTGCTGCCTCCTGCTGTTCCTCGTCGGTCGCGCATCCAAGATTACAGCTTTCCAAAATGACGGACGCCAAAACATCACAGCTTGTTTTCATGAGTGCAAGCGCAATGCGTCCACCCATGGAATACCCCACCACATGCGCGCGAACGCTCTGTTCGCCAGCACAATCGCCAGAAGATTTTCTTAGCGATTCAAATAACGGAAACATCCTTTTGGAGGGTTTGCTCGCCGAATCGGAAGGGCGACAAACTACCTTACGCAAGAAATAATCTATCGAAGCTGCCATGTCTTCATAGGTATAACGTGCTGGGTTTTTCGACTTGTCGCTCAGTCCATGCCCTATAAAGTCAACTGCATATACGCAAAAATGGAGCTTGAGCGAAGCAGCAATTGGCTCCCAACTTGTCGAAGACTGCATAAACCCATGAAGCAAAACCAAAGGCGGTCGCTCGAGATCGCCCCAGCGTTGATAAAAATAGGAGCACTTCTTATAGGTAAACGAGCCTACCTGAGGCATCTCCACCCAATTATCGGTAGCGTCCATAGCGCTCTTTCACCCCTTGCAAAGGCACCGTAACTTCAACAAGCGAAATGCCAGGCACTTCGAAATTCTTTGTCAGCGCTCTACGGAAATCCTCTACCGTAGCTACCTTTGTTGCCGGAACGCCAAACGCCTGAGCTACTGCACAAAAATCAACATGCTGCGGCGTAAGGAAGAGACGCTCGAAATACGCCTCCTTTGATTGCTGGGGCAGCATATCAAAAATTGCGCCGCCTTGATTGTTCAGCAACACGATGACGATACTTGGTCGATGCATCCCTTCCTTTTCTTGCAAGAGCATCTCTTCCTGAAGCGCTAAGGCGTTCATATCATGTAGGAACGTCAAATCTCCCGTTAAAAATACCGTCTGCTTAAATTCTTGCGCTGCGCCAAGCGCACTCGATACCGTACCATCGATGCCGTTAAGACCGCGATTCGCCAATACGGTAAGCCGTTTTCCGCGCGTGAAGTAAAACTCATCCACTGCTCGAATCGCCATACTGTTGGCGCTAAAAAGAAGCGACTCTGCTGGAATCTCTTGCAAAAGCGCCTGCACATATGCACCTTCAAAAGAGTCATCCTCTGCCAAGTTGGATGCCAAAATACGTTCCGAACGATCGCGATCCAACATTCCCCATTCCTGAATATTGAGAGGAAGATGCGACTGCTCATCAGGCATTTCGTCTAAGTTGTATGACACTGCTTCCAAAAGAGCCACCACGAAATCGAGAGGATTGGCGGCCACAAAGGTAGTTGTTTGAGCATTGAAATCACGCGATTCTTGCACGTCAACCACAATTTGAGCAGGACGCAGTGATTCTATTGCTTGAGCGGCGCGCTTGGAAACTGGATAGCGCCCGAAACGAATGACCACCTCAAATTCGGGCATATCAGGCGAATTCATAATTTGGTCATACCCACATATCACCGCAGGATGACCATAGGAACGAAGTTGTGAGAGAGGATCGGCTAAAAGCGGTGCATCGAAGCGTTCGCTGAACGCAAGAAGTGCTTGCGCCTCTCGATCGCGTCGCGCCTGATCCTGTAGAGCTGCAATCGAGAAAGTTCCCTCGCCCGCAAGAATAATAACTTTATGATTCTCCAAGTATTGCGCTAACACATCGGCATCCTGTACCGAAAGAGACCGATCAGAACGAATAATACCGGGAAGCACATCGCCACCTTCGATACGTCCAAAGGAGAATAGGTCATCTCGATCAATAGTAGGCACCAGTGGCTCATCAAAGGGGAAATTTGCATGCACCACTGATGCAGCCGCTGTTCCAGGTGCGGCGCAAGCTACCAATTCTCGTGCAACTTGACGAATATAGGCCAAGTCTTTTTCTTCAGCACTCGGCGTAGCCATACTGAAGAACCGTCTCACATGATCGGAATACACCTTATCCTGATCGCAGGTTTGAGGAGCACCCAGTTTTTGTAGACGCGCTGGGCGATCTCCTGTTAGAACAATAAGAGGCACGCGAGAAGTTTCTGCTTCAAGAACCGCAGGATAGTAATTTGCCACCGCAGTTCCCGATGTGCAAATAAGCGCTACCGCGCTGCCACTTGCCTTTGCAAGTCCCAACGCAAAAAAGCCCGCACCACGCTCATCGACATCAACATAAAGTCGAAAAGTTGCTCCGAAACGTTTATGAGCTTCATGGGCAACCATAGCGAGAGGAGTCGAACGTGATCCTGGGCTTACCACCACATCGCGAACTCCCAAGCGAATCAATTCATCGAAAAACGATCCTATATAGAGTCCTAGTTGTTCTGCTTTGTCCATATTCCTCTACCACCTTTATTGTTCAAGTCTTTTGAAGCGTTATTGAGGCGCACTAAACGCACTTAAAATCGTTTTTAATTTAAGATCGATCTCGTCAAACTCATCGCGAGCATTACTTCCTTCCACAACCCCACATCCTGCATAAAGCCAACCAGCTTCACCATCAAACACTCCAGAGCGAATCGCCACGGAAAATTCTCCGTCACCCGCGCCATCAACATATCCAATGGCACCGCCAAAAAATCCGCGGTTGTACGATTCTGCTTCACGTAAGGTCATCATAGCTTCGCCAACAGGTGTTCCCGAAAGCGCAGGCGTAGGATGCAGTTGGCTAGCGAGCGACAGCAACGAACGTCCTTCCATTACCTGCGCAGAAACGGGCGTGCATAGATGCTGCACGTGTCGAAGCGCTTTAATTGAAGGATTTCGAGGGATTGAAACGTTATAGCAATTACGCCCAAATACATCGCGCATAAAGCTCACTACGAATTCATGTTCGCGTCTGTTTTTATCGTCCGCCATCAAGGCTTGAGCGCGCTCTTCTCTTTCAACTTCGGTTTCGCCACATGATGTAGTGCCCGCTAAACACATGCTCTCCACTGTGGTGCCTTCCTTGCGTACCAGCAGTTCAGGCGTGCAACCGCAGAAGAACACATCCCCATAGCGATACATAAAAACACACCCGCGCGCATCACCATCGATGAGATTAACCAACAGATCCTTCGACGAAAAGGGCTGATCAGTTTCAAGATAAATTCGTCGAGAAGGAACAAATTTTTCTATGCGATGCGTGCGAATTTTTTCCAGCCCGCAATCCATAACACGCTGCCAATCTTCAAACGAATCAAGCGTAAGCGTATAGGGCATGTCTCGATGGGTGCGTGGTTTTGCCTGAAGAATGTGACGAATAAACCGATTGACGCGACCAGAATACACCGGTCCTAAGCTATTGACCTGTAAAAACGATCCTTTTTCATTTTCGATTAGCACCAATTCCGGAACCATAAGACGCACCTTTGGAAAAGATGCCATCATGTCATCTGCTGGTTTCGGATTCGAGGCATCGAAACGATTGAAAGAAAACATGATGGGATGGCAGGTTTCATCACCCTGCAAGATAAAATCGGCGCTTTCGAGGGAGGGAATAGCGATACAACGCCCAAGTCCCATATATCGGTTAACACGCTCTTTGTCGTAATACACAAACTGATCGGTAAAGCCTTTTTGTAATACACAGAAAGCATCCACTATGTCTATTGCTTTATCTGAACGTGGCGCTTCATCCGAACGTAGCGCCTCATCTGAATATAGCGCCTTATCTGAGCAAAGTGCCTTATCTGAACGTTGCACCTTTTCCGAACGTAGCACCTTTTCCGAGCGTAGCGCCTTGTCTGAATACGGCGCCTTACCCGAACAGCTTGTTTTATTTGAACAGCTTGCTGACGAGGTGCTTTTTTGAACGTTTTCTAAGTTGATACTTGCTCCTGCGTCCGGTCCAGAAAGACGCACGCTATGAGAATAGATCTTAGTCACACTAACCTCGTTTTGCCTGGTCCCACAATTCTTGCAACTCATCCATAGATAAGTCTTCGATATGTTTGCCTAAAGCCCACGCAGCCCCTTCCATGAAGGCCCACCTATCACGAAACTTCCGACAGGTAGCACGAAGAGCTGTTTCGGGATCTATTTTTTCTTTTCGGGCAACATTTACTAAGGTAAAGAGTACATCCCCAAATTCAAGTTCCTTGGAAGTAGGGTCTCCTTCGGCGCAAGCCTGTTTGAATTCGGCAATCTCTTCCTCGACTTTTGCCCACACGTCATCAACAGTATCCCATTCAAAACCCGCCGACACTGCCTTGCGCGATATCTTGCTCGCCTGCATGAGTGCGGGGAAACTAACAGGAACACTATCGAGCAGACCTTCAGGTTTTGCTTCTTTGTCGAGCAAGCTCTCGTTAGCTGCATTGTTAAGCAAGCTCTCGTTAACCGCGTTGCGTTCCCCTGTTTTTACCTTATCCCAAATATCCAGCACTTCATTTGCCGAGGAAGCATGCACCGAGCCGAAGACATGAGGATGACGGCGAATCATTTTTTCATTCACGTCTTGGCAAACGTCAGCCACATCAAATTCACCGGCATCCGCAGCGATTTGGCTTTGCAACACCACTTGCAGCAATACATCGCCCAGCTCTTCACGCAGATGCTTCAGATCACGTTTTTCGATGGCATCTACTGCTTCGTAAGCTTCTTCGATCATATTGTGAGCGATTGAATCGTGGGTTTGTTCGCGATCCCAGGGGCAACCGTCAGGAGCTCGCAAGGCAGCTATCGTATCTACAAAAGCAGCAAATGCTTCTCCTGCCTTTTGGCAAGGTTTTCCCTGCTCACGATGGTCTTGTGAAATGTTATTCGATCCGCTTTCATTGTTCAGTTCGTGTTCGCTGCTCGAGTCGCTTTTGTCGTTCGACCCAATTTCGAAACTCGAGTCGATTTCGCTGCTTAACTCGCTTTCGCGCAAATCTGAAGAATTCATCGCGCCCCCTAGAAATGATAGATAAGACAAAGGCTGCCTCGCATACAACAGATAGTATGTAGCAAATAGCACGCAACAAATACACCATCTATACATGGGTGTGTTTTTGTTAAAAGCACCCTGCTACCAAAGGAAATTGCTTGCTGCTTGCGTTCAATTGCGTACGATTAGCTTGCGTTTAATTGCTTACATTTAATTACTCGTATTTACTTGCTTGCATTTACTCCATAGATTTCCTGTTAGACATTTTCATAATAGGCCAAATATCCCATTCGGTCCTTTATAAAGCAAGCTCCAGCACCTAAAGGCTGGAGCTTTGCGGAATTATCTAGTTTTTCAAATTATCTAGTTTTGCGGCCTTGTTTCTCGACGGCGAGCATCATACATAATGGTAAGCGCTACATATCGGCGATCATCACACGTAATAGTAAGCATCATACATAATGGTGAGTACCACGCACGATAACGAGCACGTACGTATTAGTGGGCGCGCCTCACCATGACAAGCACCACGCGTAATGCCGAGTATCACTCACAGCAACAAACATCACGCTAAATGGTATACATTGCTTGGAAAACTTCTTCGCGCTGAATAATAACCTGAACGCCCAAGTCTTCACCAGCTTTAGTGAGCGCCTCTTGGACTTCGTTGAAATCGGCAATTGCAGTGTCCAATTTCACCAACATGGTCATACTAAAAATATCATCCAGGATAGTTTGGCTGATATCAGCAATGTTAGCGCCCTTTTCCGCAAGCACGCCAGAAATTGCCGCAACAATACCACTGCGGTCTTTACCCAGAACTGAAATTACACAACGCATTGAAATATCCTTTCGGTTTTGGGTAACTTAACGACCCATTAACAACGACAACGCTTCGGCGCGCGTTGCTGCACTTGCACTGCTTTTGAATATACCACGCACTGCACTGGTAGTTGTTTTTGAACCAGGTTTTTTCACGCCGCGCATACTCATGCAGAGGTGTTCTGCCTCCATGATCACAATAACTCCCTGGGGGTTAAGCTGCTCCATAAGGGTGTCAGCAACCTGCGAGGTAAGACGTTCCTGCACTTGAGGACGACGCGCGAAGGCATCTACCAAACGCGCCAACTTTGAAATGCCACAAATGCGACCGCTTTTTGCGGGAATATAGGCAACGTGAGCCTTGCCAAAAAAAGGCACCAGGTGATGTTCGCACATGGAATAGAACGGGATATCGTGAACGATGACCAATTCTTCATGGTGTTCATCGAACGTGGTTTCGAAATGTACTGCTGGATCTTCATAAAGCCCCGCAAATACTTCCTCGTACATACGAGCGACCCGCGAAGGGGTTTTTAACAAGCCCTCACGGTCGGGGTCTTCGCCAATTCCCTCCAGAATCATGCGAACACCCGCTTCGATTTTTTCTAAGTCCATTGAGCCTTTAAGGGGCTCGGTAAGTTGTTCTGACATGTATTACCTTCCCGCTTCTTTCTCGCTTGCCTTCCCGCTACGCGAGTATAAACGTGAGTTAAATTTCGTTACTATTTTACGGCTGCACCAAACGGATACCCAGCGGACACTCTTTATAACCCCCGTATTGTAGTACAGAGCTCTACTGCTTGCACGCTTCGAAATAGGTCGTTTATTAGCCGTACTCCAGAATCTTGCGTCCCGTGAGGATCATCGAGGAGTCCCCATATTTCTTAGATTTAGGGAAGACTATCGGGAAATCTTCGTTTTTCTAACGTTAAGGGAAGATTTATATATCGAGCTCGAGAGATACCGGACAATGATCCGAACCGAAAATTTCCGAGTAGATATTCGCCATTTGGACCTGTTCTCGTAAAGCCTCACTAACTAAAAAGTAATCTATTCGCCATCCCGCGTTATTGGCACGCGCATTGAAACGATAACTCCACCAGGAATAAGCGCCCGTTGTTTCAGGGTGCAAGCTGCGAAAAGTATCCACGAATCCTGCATCGAGAAGCTTGGTGAACTTTTCGCGCTCTTCATCAGAAAAGCCCGGATTTCCGCGATTGGTGCGGGGGTTCTTCAAGTCGATCTCCTGATGAGCCACATTGAAGTCGCCGCACATTACTATCGGCTTAGCTGCACCTGTCTCCCCGTTGGGAAGAACACCCTCTTCCAGCCCTTTGCACATAGCGCGAAACGTGTCGTCCCAATCCATGCGATGATCAAGTCGAGCCAATTCCGCTTGCGCATTAGGAGTATACACATTCACAAACCAGTACTTCTCGAATTCGCAGATAACAACGCGCCCTTCGGCATCGAGTTCAGGAACACCCACCTCATGCAAGACCCGCACTGGCTCCTCTTTGCAAAATACTGCAGTGCCCGAATAACCTTTTCGCTGCGCATAGCTCCAGTATTCGTGATAGCCTGGCAAATCCATTTCGATTTGTCCTTCTTGCAGCTTTGTTTCCTGAACTGCAAACACATCGGCATTAAGCTCATTAAAGGCATCCATGAAGCCTTTTTTCATTACGGCACGCAAGCCGTTTACATTCCAAGATACCAGCCTCATAAAGATGCCTCTTTCTTATTGGTGTACATAATCACATAAACGCACATGAGCGCGTGGATGCGCAAAAAACCTTACGGTTTCCGCGTCTATCCATACAAAGTTTCGTAGGCGTTCATAGTCTTGCAAAAAATACACGACCTACTATGCAAAATTCTGTAGGAATACATATGCTCTATGTAAAACTCTGCAAGTACTCGACGTTCTGTACGAAGCCTTATAGGCACGCACAACCTTCTGTATGAAATCGCGCAGGTATGCACAATCTTCTGTGCAGAATCGTGCAAATACGTACTACGTTCTATACGAAATCGTACAAATGCGCACTACGTCACATACAAAATCGTAGAAATTCGACATTCCATACAGAGCTCGCCATAGTAGCTCATATTACCGTATCGAATTCAGGAAGCGGTATAGAAAACCAACATCTCAAGGTAACAAATCGCCAAACAAACCGGTAGGTAACACACCACCAGGCAACAGGCCACTAAGCAACACGCCACTAGGTACCGCATCGCCCAGCGACACGCCGCCAAGCAACAGGCAACAAGTTACTTTAATGTCTTTTACTTAATTGCTGGCGGTTTTGGTCCAAATTGAAGCCCGAATTGGCAAATTCTTAGCTTATCGGGCAGAAAATTTCGGAAATATCCCCTGTTCAAACGAAAATGAAGACCCGATAGTACGTGAATTTGCCATCTTTCATTCGTTTGCTATATATCTAAGCACTATATATTCTCTTAATGAATATCTTAGACAGAAATCAGAACCCGATAAGCGCAAAAATTGCCAAAAACGCCCTCGAAAATGCAAGATTTGATTTTCGATACCGCGCAGATCAATGCACACAGCAGAGGTTATATCAGGCATAAAAATCGGATCATGAGACAAAAACCCTCTTCTCCAAGTCAAATCACAGCATAATTGAAAAATCGTAAGGAGAAGATGGATTGAAGAATTGCTGCTGACTGTGGTTAATAGCGGTCGAAACGGCAGCAACAGGTGCGCAATAAACGAAACGGGGTATGCAAGTGGCAATAGTCGGAAGAGCAGCACACAAGTAGCAATGGTCGAAACGACAACATGCAAGTCCGTAGTAATCGAAGCAATAGCACGCAATGATTGGAGCATCACTAGCTGCAGCTTAGGAACCACGTCGCCTGCAATGCTGCATCGACAACCTACAAAAAGCTACATCATCGAACTGCGACACCCACCGAACTGCGGCACCTACTGAACTGAGGCACCTACCGAGTTGTTGGGCTATCAAGCCGCGTTGTCAAATTACGCTACCGCTCTGCGACGAAACCATATCGCCAACCTGTGCCGAAACTAATTCGCCAACCTGCAAAATGGTACTTTATCTGGTGATATGAATTGGGGTTAGCAACTTAGTTGCTAACCCCAAACTACACCCTAGTGTTTCTTAGACTGCTTAGCTGCCTTGCGCTCCGCACGCTCGTACGCCTCCTGACGCAAAGGACGTAACTGCTTGGAGTCGATACGAACACTGATAAAGAAGAACACCCACGAAACGATCATGATTCCGATAGGAACAATTTGCACCGTTGGCATAATCAACGACAAAATAATCGCAATAACCATGCCGCCCAAACCGATTGCGGAATAAATAATACGCTTACGGTTCAAAGCTTTGAATTGAGGTGTATCGGGCACGTAGCGCTGAATAGCGCGCAAACGAGCACGGCCCGTCTTGCGTTCTTCCTTGCTTACCTGAGCTTCTTGCTTGCGTTCTGTCTTATGTTCCTGCTTCTCTTCAGGGGTGCGCTTGGCAAATAAGCCTTTCTTCTTTGGCTTATCGGACTCCAAGCGAACAGAAGACGCTGCTCTCGAAACCGGCTTTGCCGAAGCAGCACTTTTGCGTGTAGATCCTCCCTTATGATCGCCAGTGTAGCGCTCATTCATGGGGTTTCGTTGACTCATCCCTTAATCTCCTTGCTAGGCCGCTAAGCAGGAACCGTCGCCAAACAACCAGCACCTTTCACAATGCTGGAATTCAGCAAACATCGTCCTACTGAGCGACGAATGCCTTACCCGTAATTATTTCGTATGCCTGAATATATTTCTCAGTCGTCTTCTTAATAACATCTTCTGGAAGACGTGGTGGATTACCTGTACGATCCCAGTTGGCATTGAGCCAGTTGCGCACAAATTGCTTGTCAAAACTTGGCTGCTCTTCGCCAACCTTATAGGTGTCTGCTGACCAGAAACGAGAAGAGTCAGGCGTCAACACCTCATCACCCAAGATAATCTTGCCATCAACAACACCGAACTCAAACTTGGTATCAGCAATGATAATGCCACGTTCACGAGCGTGATCCGCTGCGCGGTTATAAACTGCCAACGTCAAATCGCGAATTGCTGCTGCATTTTCTGCACCAATAATTTCCTCACAACGAGCGAAGCTGATGTTTTCATCGTGATCGCCAATTTCAGCTTTGGTCGAAGGAGTAAAGATAGCTTCGGGCAGCTTGGATGAATTCACCAAGCCCTCAGGGAGCTTAATACCGCACACCGATCCCGTTGCCTGGTAATCCTTTAAACCAGAACCAGTCAGGTAACCACGAACAATGCACTCCACAGGGAACATGTCAGCTTTCTTTACTAACATGAAACGACCTGCTAAGTAATCAGCATAAGGCTTGAACTGCTCGGGCAGATCTGCCACATCGGCAGAAATAAGATGGTTATCTACTACATCGGAGAGCAAATCAAACCAGAAGCAAGAAAGCTGCGTGAGCACCTGCCCTTTATAGGGAATTTCATCTTCCAAAATATAGTCGAATGCAGAAATACGATCGGACGCTACCAAGAGAAGCTTATCTCCCAGATCGTACAGATCGCGCACCTTACCCTGTGCATCGGGCTTGATGTCGATTCCAGCCATGATGGTCCTTCCTTAAAGTGAATATACGCAAGTTCCTATTATGTAACATATTCATAGCTGGTGCACGAAAAAGCATGAACATTCTTATTTCGAACTACGCTTAGGGTTGCGTTTGCGAGAATTTTCGGAATAAAGAGGGATATAAATCGTGAAACATGCCCCTTCATTAGGTCTACCTTCAACACGAACCCAACCATTATGCTGTTCTACTATTTCTTTTACTACCGACAAACCGATTCCTAAACCGCCCGTTGCTCGAGCTCTTCCGGAATCAGCACGCCAGAAACGCTGAAATACCAGTTTTGCCTCTTCAGGGGTAAGACCAATGCCCGTATCTTTAACGACGATTTGCCCCATCAAGTCACCCTTGCGCGCCATGATGGTAATCGTTCCCCCTTCAGGGGTATAACGCACCGCGTTAGAAATTAAGTTTGCAGTTGCCTGGCGAAGCAGATCAGCATCGCCAAATACGTAAACATGCGGATCATACTCGAATTCAAGATTCAAGCCAGCATCGTGAATATAAGCTTGATGAGTTTGCACAACCGATGAAAGCATTTCTGTCAGATCAACCTTTTTTTGTTCAATCGGTTTCGTACGACTCTCTAAACGCGACAATTTGAGCAAGGCGTCAACCAAACGCGACAAACGATGCACCTCAGAATTCAGCGTTTCTAGCCGTTCGGCATCAGGCTTAAATACCCCATCGATCATTGCCTCAACGGTAGACTGTATCGCCATCAACGGAGTACGAAGCTCATGAGCCACGTCTGTTACTAGGCGACGCTCGAGCTTTCGGTTGGATTCAACAGAATCCGCCATAAGGTCAAACATATTTCCTAGTCGGGCAATCTCGTCAGAACCAGTCATTCCCGTTCGCGCTGAATAGTCGCCTTCTTTCAGCGCTTTCGCGGCATTAGTAATCTTTTTGACAGGAGCGGCGATCGTACGCACAAAAATCGCCCCCATTACCATGGCGATGATAAGTGCGATAACCGCCGCAAAAATCATGGCATTATACGACTTGTCACGAAAATCTTCGTCGAACTTAGTTAGGAGTGTTTCCGATCCTGGAACACGCACTAATACCGTGCCCACCTTTTCTCCGTCCACTATAATGGGTGCCGAAGCAACATTGGATCCATCTTCTTTAACATCAACCGATCCAAGCACATCATTAGCACGATCGTCGTAGACGATGGTTCCATCGATTGTACGAACCTGCAAGTAGACCGAATCGTACAGGGACGATGCGGATGTTGCAGCAGACAAAGCGCCGCCATACCAATCGCCATTTGATTGTTCGTATCCATCCGCTATGGCAGCCGCGGTGCCATCAGCTACGCGCTGTACGTTTTCGCGGGTATATGACTGAAAATGCTGATTCCACACCGCTGAAAGTACCACCACTGAAGAAATGATCGTAATGAGCGAAACCGCAATCGAAACTAGCATCACGCGCTTGGTAAAAGAGATTGTGAAACCTTTTTTCTCTTCCATTTCAGGAAACTCAGAAAGTTCTTGGGCTGAAGCAGTGCGAGAAGTATCTTTATGAGCAAACACTGATATGCTCCTTATCAACAAAGCGCCCTGCAAGCAGGACGCTTTCTGTGTACTACTTAGTCGTAGAGTACCGTATTTTAATCATGTAGCGTAACGTATTTAGCGATTCGTGCGCTTACTGGTTTACTTTCGTAGGATCTTCGAAACGATAACCTACGCCATGTACCGTATGAAGCCACTTTGGATTACGTGGATTGTCGCCAATCTTTGCACGCAAGTTCTTTACGTGCGAGTCGATGGTACGTTCATATCCTTCAAAGTCGTATCCCAAAACCTTTTCCACCAGCTCCATTCGAGAATAAACTCGTCCAGGATAGCGGCATAAGGTGGTAAGCAACTTAAACTCGCTCGCGGTGAGGTCAACTTCCTCGCCATTTACCAAGACCTTATGACCCGAAATGTCGATCGTGAGTTCACCGAAGTCCATAACCTCGCGCTGAGGCTCAACGTCAGAATGCACACGACGAAGAAGGGCGCGTACGCGAGCAACTAATTCGCGAGGGCTAAAGGGCTTGATAAGGTAGTCGTCCGCACCGAGCTCGAGGCCGATAATACGATCTTCAACTTCACCTTTTGCCGTAAGCATAATAATAGGCGTGCTTGAGTTATCGCGAATCACCCTGCATACTCGCTCGCCAGGAACACGAGGGAGCATCAGGTCAAGAATAACCAGATCAAAATGGTGCTTTGAGAACTCCTCGAGAGCGTCCTGTCCGTCACCAACCGCAGTGACCCAATAATTTTCGCGCTCCAAATATGCTGCTACCGCATCGCGAATAGCTTTTTCGTCTTCTACTAATAAAATTCGACGAGTATTTTCATTGCTGTTAGAAGTCATGCTGTACCTCCCGTTAGGCGCCAAAGTCCGTTAGGCGCCAAAGTCACTTGCTATGCTACGCATTTTTTTGGCTCTTGTCTTGTTACTAAACATAAATTGCGCATCTGACGCATAATTAATTCAAAAGTATACAAAGCCGCGAAACCTCAGCTCGAAACCTCAGCTTAGCTAAGGTCGTAAAACCCCAGATGCAAATCGGCCGCTTTGAATACCCATTATGCAAGCTTTCGTTTTTATTGTAACAATTGGACTTTTGACTACCCGAAACGAAACCCAACTGTCACAATGATAAACCAAGTTACAATCCAGATTCTATTCAATTTCTTACCTTTGACCAGGAGTTATTGTGCCAACTAATCGCAGGCAAAACATACCAGGAAAAACCCCTCGCCCCTCACGAAATTCTCACAGAACACGCTCTTCTCAGCATATGTCATCCAAAGGAAGCGTGTTTAAGCAGAGCGCCAAGACCCCAGGTAGCACCCGAATTGGTGCTTCATTAGGTGGACGTACGGTTATGAGTTCCGGAAAACGCGCAGGAAAACACAGCGTCAAAGCAGGCAGCAAGCCTAGTGTAGTAAAACCGAGTTTTTCTACTTCGGGTCCCACCTTTGGTCCCAAGCCTTCTTTCGGCTCCGATCCTAAAGCGCGAAAGGGAAGTGCTTCATCATCTGGCTATCAGCCAAATCCCTTAAAAGTAGGTGGTCCTGCCCCTTCCAAGCTCACTCCGGAAGTTCTTCTTACTCGCCGAAACTTACTTATAGGGGCTGCTGCGGTAGGCGGCATTGCTGCCATTGGTGGGGGTGTCTCACTTGCTTCGAGCGCCCTTGAAGGAAACTCTACTGAACAAATCTCTTACATCAGTGTTCCTGAAAACACAGTTGAGCAGCAAGCAGACTACACCCTTATTGAGAATTATTCCGATTACGTTCAGCTAACGGGATCCTTTTCACTGCCCTATGGCACTTTAGTGTGGGCAGACAATGACACCGTAGCGGCTTGTCTTAATCCACCGACCAAGCAAGTCCCTTAAATACCGTCAGCTTGTTGTATCTTTCAAGCGGAAATACCGCCACCGTTCTTGATGCAGCACAAGGAAGCGAAGAAGGTTTTGAAATACTCGACGCACGCTGCAGTGAAAACGGATTGGTCTGGACTGAATCCAACCCCTATCAATCACGTTGGCGCGTATATACTGCCTCCATCGCTAATGGAAGTGCCTCCAATATCCAGCAGGTAGATGAGGGAGATTCTAATTGGTTAATGCCTTCCCTTGCCGCAATTGGAAATACCGCTTTTTGGCAAGTAAGCCCCAATACCTCTGGCGAAGCAGCGAACGAGCCGGCCGAATTAAGGGCAGTTACCTTTGGGTCAAGTGAAGTACAGCACGTTTATTCGTCAAAACCAGCTTTTGCTACGCGTGTTGCTCCTGCAACCGATGGAGTAGTCATTACTCCCCGAGCCGATTCAACTACGGTCTACTATCAGCTCACCAAAATATCAGCAGACACACTCCAGCCGGTAGACCAAATGACCTTACCCTCATCCATGACTCCCGAGGTGGTTGGATATGGATCGAGCGGTTTTTCATTTGGCTTCACCAGCATCTACAACTACGGTGGAGGTATTGCGAACCTCGGAACCTATACCCCACGTTCAGCGGTTCAAGCCTACAACTACAATGATTTACCTTGGTTTCGCTACAGCAGATCCCCTATTACTGCTCCTTGCTGGTGCGGTAATTGGTTTATCGTAAAATCCACCACCGCTCTTTCCGGTGTTCATTTTGCAAGCAAGAGCTATTTCGCGATTGATACCGTAAGTGGTGCTGATACTTATGGAGAACAGCTCGTTTCATCAGGCAACTGCTCATCGTTCGTAGGATTAAGCCAAGTTACCGATGACACAAATGCGGACAACAATCACACTCTGATCCGTGTCTTTACCCCTATTGAAGGAGCTATCGAATCCGCATTCTAGTTGCATTGAAGCTACGTTCTAATCGCGCAGAAGTTGCGGCCTTGGTGCATGCATAAATAAGCTGTTGGAATAGCGTTAGCTGTCTGCGAAATTGCTGAAGCCGAATTCTAGTTAAAAAAGTTGATTTTTTGCAAGTCGGTGCAGAAAACGACGGTTGTGTGTGCTCTGTTTACGCATTCTAGTCAATTTGGGGCTCATTTGTTGGTCAAAAACTCTCATATGACCAACAAATGAGCCCCGTAGCTTGATATTTTTGCAGAAAATCGCGCACAATCGTCAATTTCTGCACCGATGTTTCGTTTTAGCTAAAATTCAAGATCTTTCAGACGATCAAACACTACGTCTTTTCGTGTTAAGAAATCCCATGGATCGAAAATCTCATCCAAGGTCTCCTTGGAAAGGTTTGCTTCCGAATCTGCTTCCAAACGTTCGCGATACGTAGGACCGTCAACGGCATTCTGGATATCTTCCCAAACCTTCATAGCGTTACGCTGAACGATAACGTATGCATCCTCGCGGGTAATACCAGTCTGAACCAAAGCAAGCAGAACCTTCGAAGAGAAAATGAGTCCCTTGGTTCTCCAGAGGTTATGTTCCATCTTTGCAGGATACGTTTGTAGACCATCCAGCATCCACTGCATCTTGCCAAACATGTAATCAAGAGCGATGAAGCTATCAGCTAAAGCTACACGTTCAGCACCGGAGTGGGAAATATCGCGCTCGTACCAGAGAGCCACATCATCAAGAGCAACCTGAGCGTTTGCCTTTACCACACGAGACAGGCCACATACGCGTTCTACCGTAATAGGGTTGCGCTTGTGAGGCATTGCCGACGAGCCCTTTTGGCCTTTTGCGAAAGGTTCCTCCGCTTCAATAACGTCAGACTGTTGAAGAAGTCGTACCTGCATTGCAATAGATTCAAGCGTTGAAGCCGTTACTGCCAAAGCAGTCATTACTTGCGCATGACGATCGCGTGCTAATACCTGGGTAGATAAAGGATCAGGGGTAAGTCCCAGCTTTTCACAAACATACTGTTCCACAAACGGATCAATGCTTGAGTATGTTCCTACCGCACCAGAAATAGCTCCTGTTGCCGCTACGCGACGAGCTTCCTCGAGGCGGGTTTGCGCACGCTTAAGTGCCCATGCCCAAGAACCAAACTTCATGCCAAACGTCATAGGCTCGGCATGGATTCCATGGGTGCGTCCTACGCAGAGTGTTTCCTGGAATTCGAATGCGCGACGCTTACAGGTTTCACCTAACTGCTTCACATCAGCAAGAATAATATCGATAGCTTGAGTAATTTGATAGGAAAGCGCCGTATCACCTAAGTCGGAAGAAGTCATACCGTAATGAACCCAACGGCTTGGCGGTTCCATTCCTTCAGGAAGGTCAGCGTCGATGTACTCAGCCATATTAGTCGTAAACGCAATAACGTCGTGATTGGTTACTTTTTCAATTTCATCAATGCGCTCAACCGTGAAGTTTGCATGTTCGCGAATCCACGCTGCCTCTTCTTTGGTAATACCTGATTTGCCCAATTCAGCCTGCGCTTCGCAAGCAAGTACTTCAATTTCTTTCCAGATTTCGAACTTATTTTGTAATTCCCAAATTGCTCCCATTTCGGGACGGGTATAACGACCAATCATACCTTTTCCTTCCTCTGGTTGGCGCTTGTTTAGCTTATCTTAAAGCGATCGAACTAATTCGACCGCAGTATCGACACGATCAGTATCTGCCGCAACGATCACTTGATCGCCGGGAAAAATGCGGGTCTCTTCGCCTACGACTTCTACCTCATCAGCGTGAGATACTGCAATAAGGCGAACTCCCTCGCCAAACTCGAGATCGAGAGCCCTCATTCCGCGATAATTGTCGTGATTGCGCATGGTAGGCACTTTGATTTCGGTAAGAGCAATTTGATCACTCGTCAAAGTAACCGCAGCACTCATGGAGCCCATCATCGCTTCTTCTTCGATCATGTGAGCAATAAGAGCCGTGGATGAAATACTTTCAATCCCTAAGCGACGAAAGATACGTAAATTCTTAGGACTGTTTACACGCGCAATACTACGAGGAACATCAAAAACTCGCGTAGCGATTTCGCAAGCAGCTAAATTATCCTCGTCTTGCCCTGTAGCTGCCACAAAAACATCAGCTTGATCGGTGCCCGCATCATCCTGAATCGTGGCAGAACAACCATCACCATGGATAACCAAACAAGAACCATCCAGCTTTTCTGAAAGTTCGATAGCAGCACTCTCTTCCTCTTCGATAATGGCAACCTGATTGTCGCCACGAAGAAGTGTGCTTGCTAAATAGGCACCTAGTTTACCGCCACCAACAATAACGATATACATTGGTTCCTCCGTTAGTCCTGAGCGAATTTCGCAATAGTAGGAATAGCGCTTTGGGCAACAACGGCAAGCACCGCATCGCCTTGATACAGAATACTTGAAGAAGACGGGATCGAACTGATGCTACCATCCGCTCTTTCAAATGCACAAACTCGAAGCGCATGACGCGATTCTAATTCGGAAACCTTTATTGAGGTTTGCCCTGTCGAAGACAAATCGAGGGCAAATTGAAGAACCTCATAATCAGCGAAGGTTGTAATATGATCACCGATACCCGAAGTTGCTTTTGAAAAAAGCTCTTCTGCGACCAGTGTTGTACCACATACGTAATCAATACCAAGCTGCATATAAGTGCGTTCATGAGAGCTGTCATAAAGACGAGCCACCGCATGAGGCACATCGTAAAGACGACGGGCAATTTCAACCACCATTAAATTTGCGTTGTCGCTCTGCGTTACTGCTGCTACAAAATCACAATCTTCAATACCTGCCGCAACGAGAACCTCTTCGTCATATCCAACTCCAGGAAATGTCGAACCGTTAAAATCGCGGCCCAAGGAAGCAAAAGCACGTGGATTGCGATCTATAACACACACATTGTCGTCGTGGTCTGAAAGCATCAAAGCCAACCGCGAACCCACGCGTCCGCAGCCGACGATAATTACGTTGCTCATAACCGTCCTTTTCTCGTCGCTTCAGTATAACGCAGACATGCTTTATGGTCGCACAGGACCGCGCCTATTAAAAACAGAAGCACGCATAAGCGTGCTAAAAACTATTAAAGAATATTTTATTAATACAGCCAGAGAAATGCACCTGTGAGAAATGCGCTCAAAACGTCCACTTAAACCGCACCTACAAAAGCACCTCAGTCAAATACGTTTACAGGAAGCGATAGTAAACCGTGCGTACTCCCCAGTCTGAAGGAGAATCAGCACCGAACGCCTTATATACACCAGGAGCCAAGTCCAATGCACGACCGTAACGAGCAAAACCACCCGTATCAGTTACCGTAGCGATAACAACTTTCCCGTCATAACAAATTTCTACAATTCGGCCCAGTAAGTATGACTGAGACTCAGGGACTGCAACCGTAATGCTGTTATCAGTCAATGCGATACCTGACGAAGTATTGGTTACACCGAAATTGCCCATTCCATCGTCATTGGTCGTGATGTTGTAGCCAGAAGCGCTACCACTAGACCAAGTACCATCATTAACATCTGGCGCAACACGAGGTGCTGTGGGAAGCGGATCGAGCGTGCATACTTCTGATGCCTTACTTACTGCTTCAGGGTTTGTTTCATCAACCGCAACAGGAACAACTACGGGATCGGGATCTTTAACCGTAATGGAACGCTGAGCACTATCGCTCAGGTTAACTGTTTCAGAAACCGCCATAGAATCATTTTGGCCTGAAGAAGCACCTGAAGCACGATCAGCGGCAGAGAGTTGAGAAGTTGTCGAATCTGCTTGAGCGCTGCCGAAACCTAAGGTGGATGAGTCCTCTTGACCAGAACCTTGAGCCTGCGTTACGCCGCTTAACAAAAAAACCGCCACGAGCGCGATCATAAGAGCCAGAACGCACGCGAGGGGGAGGGCTCGATTTCTTGTATGTGAACGGGCTTTAGCCAAAAAACTCCAATGCCGTGGCTTCGCCGTTATGTCTTCGATACTTTATTTAATGCTTCATGCGAAAACACAAGGGCCTTATTTCTTGAAGTAAAACGTAGGTAATTACTTCAAGAAAGCGCAAAAACGCACGAACCATTATACCGCCACACGCCCCCTCGTCCAAATTTCATCGTCGGCAAGCGGTAGTATTGCATGCATTTTTCCTGGTATTATTGCGCCTTATCCTAAAAAGTACTCACCTCTGAACAGGGGATATGTGATATTGTGTCGAGAATATGAGGAAGCCGCCAAAAGACGTTCAAATATCCCCACTTCCCCTAACATCCACACCAAACCAAGCCCAAATAACAGAACCATAACAATCAGTGCACCCGAGCGTTTCGTAGCGAGAAAATAAACAAAACAGACAATTGCAGCACACCCCAAAATAACCGAGACAATGCTGATACGTTCAAGGGAATGAAGAGGACAGATCCCAAGGGTAAACGGTAAAAGTCCAAGCGCTAATTCGACGCAAAAAATAAGTCCCGTGATACGAATAACAAAAGGAAGTCGATCATAGAAACAAACGAGCAGAGTCGTTCCCGCAACAATAAGCAATTCGGGCCAGAAATTAAAAATTTCCAGTCTTGGATAACGCGCTATCGCAGAATTCGCCATTGCAATAAAAAGTGCGGTCATTGCTACAGCAACGGTTATCACAATAAGAATGCGATTGGTATGCGGCATATCCTCATTGCTGGGCTCATTGTGTCGATAGGCAATGTAAACTTCTTGTCGCTCTACCTTGATCCCCTCTCCCTGAGGAGGCTTAGGAGGAACATGACCTGCATCGGCATGAATACCATAACGCTCAGGGACTTTCTGGGTGCTAGGTTTTTGAGCTTCGACAACCTGCTCATAACGATCTGAAACTACCGAAACAGGATCTACCTCAAAAACCCTTTCATCTTCAGGCTGTTTAGGCAGCATGAAAGCTAACAACAGGTAGGGGATAGTGATAATGCCTGCCGTGCAAATAAAAAGCACGACACACGTTACGCGTGCGACAATTGAATCCACCTCTAGATACTGTGCAATTCCGTTGCACACTCCAGCAAGTACCTTATCATTGCCTTTGTATATGACCGAAGAAGCCTTGGTGGCGAGATGATCGGTATGTTTAACAGCAGCCATCTCGTTTCCCTTCATATACATAATTCAAAATAAGATACCTACTAAATAACGCTATTCTATGCTGAGGTTATTGTAATAATTCTCAATCTATCGATCGTTTACTTGAGGGTTACTGTCCACGTTCTGTATCGATTGAAAGCTTACAGCTTACTTACATAATTTTCCCACTTACGCCCCATTCTAATCAGAAAATAGGATTCGTTAATAAACCGTTGCTCTGGAAAATAAAGTGCTACAAAACAAATAAAACGATGGATAAAAACTGGCAGATAGATCCTGCGAGTATCCAGAGATGAAAAATTGAATGCATATAGGGTATTTTCTTTAATACGTAAAAAATACATCCGATTGAATAGCACAAACCGCCAGCTAAAAGCAGCCAAAAGGCAGCAGGATCCAACAGAGCATAAAGCTGCGGAATGAAAACAACAACTGCCCATCCTAAACAAAGATAAAGGACCGCAGACACCCAGCGGGGGCGAAACACCCAAAACGCTTCCACCGCTACGCCCACAAGCGCAACAGCCCATACAAACACGCATAGCCCCACACCCACGCTGTCTACCAGGGTGATCAAACAATAAGGAGTATAGGTCGCCGCTATAAACAGGTAGATAAAACTATGATCAAGCACTTTGAAAACACGTTTTGCACGGTCAGCACTGAGCGCGTGATATAACGTGGACATCACATATTCAAGCAGCATAAAAATGCTGTAGAGCAAGGCTGCCAACAAATGAAGCGGCTCATTTGAATTAAGCGCTTGCACCACACAAAGAGGAATAGCAGCGATAGCAAGAAGTACGCCAATCCCGTGCGTGATCGAATTGGCAACTTCCTCACCAAGAGAATATTCGTGTATTGATTTCATCGCGCGCCCAACCGCACGGGTATCAAGAAATTGAATTGGGGTCCAATCGTGGTTCATAGAGCGTGCTACCTCCCTCGCGGATGCACCCAATCAAACCACTCGTCAGCATCAGCTTTTGACACGTCAATAAGCTTATGGCGTGTGCTGCCAACTCCTGCTGCAGTATCGACCAAAACAGTTGCTACACGAGCATAGCGCTGCAAAGGATTGGTTCGAATAGATGCTGCTTGTATTTTAGTACGAGGTACCGTAACCGTATCTAGAGAGAAGCCACCATTTACTAGAGTGAAACCAAAATGATCCCAACCAAACGCCGCCTTGCGATACCACAAAACAGCATTTATCGCTTCCAGCACAGCAATTACTATCACAAGGGCCACTACAGCGCCCGAAAATAAAATCATGCACTGCATCAAGGTCATTCCATTAAAGAACTCGAGGGACAGTTCTGTAGGAACCGCCAATACAAGAATGAGCCAAGTACAAGCAAGTAAGATCAAAAGCCAAAAACCAAGTCCTTGCCATATCACTTGTCTAATCAATGCTCGACGTAACGCACATTTATCTACCGCTTTTGTTGCCTGGGGTAACGTTTGATACTCCGGAGTTAACCCCGAAATTACCTCAGGAACACGCGAAAGAGGCAAGAATGGATGAACTACAAGCTTATTCGAAGCGGAAACATCCATTGAATTCGAACCGTTTTCTTCTTCTGTTGCTCCCACTCGACCATAAGCTACCGAGCAACATTTCAGCAGTCGCTGGAAGAACGTTTGATGAATATGGATAGATTGAATCTTTTCCACATCCATTCCGCTAAACACATGAGTGATAAGTCCTCTTTCGACTTCAATACGCTCTCCTCGCCTGCGCGAACGAAAACCCGCATAGGACAGGCACGAAGAAGCCACACTCAACAACCAAAGCAGCAAAAGAATCCCTAACACAAAAAGCAAAAACATAATGCCTAGAGGATTGCCTACCATATGCCAAGCAGTTGAATACACCGTATCGCTGCTGGAAATAATACGGGCGTCAACCAGCCCACCAAGAAAAGTCGTGAACGCAGAAACCACACCGATCAAAACGAAAACAAACGAGGTCTTGCTGGAAAGCGCCGACAAAATCAACTCTTTATTTGTGAGTCCAAATTCACAAGTAACCTTACCCGTATCAATTTCTGCATTGGCAAAAATACCCCGCATATCATCCATTACCTGTGCGGGCATATCGAGAATGTTATCCTGAGACCCCTGATTGTATGACCCCTGAGCGGAAGGAACTGATTGTCCCTGAACCATCTGTTCAGGGGACACCACCCCTGCGCTGAATTCTGGTTGTTCAGCTGAATGAGCATATCCTGGAATATTTTGAACATTCTGAACTGGTTGATCGCTTGTGTGCTGCGACGCCTCTAATTCCCAAGGAGGAATGGGCGCGTTTGCATTTGCAACACTGCCGGCATATCCCGTTAACGGCATATTCGTCGTTGGAATCTGCGTTTCTTGCGCAGCAAATGCCCTCATACGTTCGTCTGTCTCTTGAGGACTCAAGCCTTGCGCTATCAAAGATTTCCGCATGAACAGCTCACGACGAATCCGTTCCGCTGCTGACTTTTCTACATAAGGAACAACCAACGCTTTATTATCTGCGCCACCCGCAGTATCGATCGTAACGGTACAGACTCCCACAATACGTTGTAAGAGTGACATTTTTTCATTGACAGACTGAACACGTTGGTAAGGTATGTGAGTGCGTTTTTTGCTTAAAATACCTGAATAGAAGCTGAATTCTGCGGTACCAAATTCATACCATTTATATCGATAAGCAAGAGCTGCAGCACCCACAGCAATCGCACCAATAATCACCGTAAAAAGCAAACAAAAGGCCACTACAAACAAGAAGGCTAAGCCCTCAAGCCCCACCAATGCTGCAACATAGTCTGCGAGCTCAAACAGAGCTGAAAGGGAAGAAAATAAAACAGCAGCAAAAATATAAGGCAGCGCACGAAGAGCACTCAGCCAAATATAACTATGGTGAAGACTGTAACGAGTCGGCTGAGAAGAGGTAAATTGATCGCTCATTTATACATCCTCTCGCGCGATGCGCGCCAATTCCGCTGCACTGTCTCTTACTTGATCTGCTTCTTCTGCTCTAAGTCCAGGAATCTCAAAGGAAGCGCCTGCCGTTGAAACCATAACTGAAGCTAAACCAAACGCCCGCAAAACAGGGCCCTGTCGAGTGTCGGTATTCTGTACACGAATAAAGGGAATTACGACATGCTTGCGCCAGATAATGCCATTTTCTATTTCTAGAAAATCAGGGAAAAGCTGATAGCGCCAACGGGAGTATCTAAAAGTAGTAAGAGCGAAAAGATCAAGCGCTAAAAGCACGACATACAAAACGATACTTACTAAACAATACGGGCCTGACCAAAAATGAGTAGTCTCATCAGCGAACCAGGCGATTACCCCCACTAAGCCAACGCAGACAAAAATGATAGTCAGTACAATAACGTCACTTATCCGCCAAACAGTCTTAATGCGCGGATCGAGCTTACACTCAGGTCTTCCCCTCATAAAAAAGTCCTTACTCTTTTATCTCGCACGTTTACCTTACTTTTTGCGAGACAGATAGCCGTATTTGTCATTTTAAAGTACTAAGACAAATACGATAATTCAACACGACATAAATACCTGTTGTATTTGTATTCATACTATCAGATACCCCCCCCCGCAAGTATCTGAAGGAATCAAAGGGAAGAAACGATGAAATATTCAACTTTTAATCCGTTATGTATGGATTTACAAGCGTGTTCTACAGATATCGGAAATATGCAGCACAGGAACCCTCCGAGGAAACCATACAAGGTCCAACGGGATTTTCTGGCGTACAAACTCGGCGGAATAAGGGACATTCGTTAGGAGCCATCGCGCCACGAAGCACATCTCCGCAACGACAGCCTTTTGGTTCTTGAGTGAGCTCTACCTCTGGCTGGAAGCGTTTAAACGCATCAAAATCCTTATACTTTTCCCTGATAGCATACCCGGATTGAGGGATGAGACCTAAACCACGCCAAGTGGTATCTACTGTTTCAAACACTTCATCAATTGCAGCTAAGGCGATTGGATTGCCCTGAGCTTCCACACCGCGCTTATAAGCAATTTCAATTTCGGCGCGGCCTTCATGCAGCTGGCGCATAATCATGGCGATACCCTGCAGCACGTCAACAGGTTCAAATCCTGTAATAACTCCTGGTACCCCATATTTTTGAGCCAGGAATTCATAGGGTTTCATGCCGATAATGGTGCTAACGTGACCAGGCAAAATAAGGGCATCAATCTTTAATGAAGGATCTGAAACGATAGCTTCCAAAGCGTTAGGCATATTTTTGTGTGCTACAAAGACACTGAAGTTTTTTAACCCTAGAGCTTGTGCGCGCTTGATGGCCATCGCAACTAAAGGCGTGGTTGTCTCAAAGCCAACCCCGACAAACACTACTTCGCTCTCAGGGTTTTCCTGCGCAATTTTAAGTGCATCAAGAGGAGAATACACAATATTGATATCTCGCCCTGCAGCTTGTTCCTTCAACAGACTTGAAGTGGAACCCGGAACGCGCGTCATATCACCAAACGTCGTTATTTTTACCCCAGGAATGCGTGCAAGAGCAATTACGGTATCAATATCCTTATTAGAGGTAACGCAAACAGGGCAACCAGGACCAGAAGCGAGCCGCGTACCCTCCGGCATCATAGAGCGCAAACCATTACGTGCAATAGCAACGGTGTGGGTACCGCACACCTCCATAAGGGTAGCCTGCTCGGGTGCCCACTTCTGAATAGAATGAATAAGACCCTTTGCAAGTTCAGGGTCTTTAAAAACTGATAAGTCCATAATTGCCACCTCTTGCGTTATAAGCTACCGTAATTTACTAAGCTACCGTAATTTACGATGCCGCCTCAAGATCGGCTAATTCAGGAAATTCTTTTATGAGATCCAACGTTTCTTGGGCTGCTTCTTCGCTTACCACCTCAATAGCAAACCCAGCGTGAATAAGCACATAACTTCCCACTTCTGCACTTGGCGTTAAATCAAGTGCAACTTCGCGGGTAACTCCTAAAATATCGACAGTCGCAAGGTTATTTTCGTTAATAGATTTAACCTGCGCAGGAATAGCTAAGCACATTTTGCATCACTCCTTGTTCTGTGCCTGCCATCCTAGCACAGCTTGTCCATAAGAAATGGATGCATCGTTCGGCGGTAGGTCTTTATTCATAGCCACCGTAAAACCGCGCTCCTGCAACTGAATAAGTGACTGCTCGGTAAGGTAGCGATTCATAAATACTCCGCCACCTAGTGCGACAATCGAAATACCATAAACCGCACGAACCAATTCAGCCATTTCGACCAGCACGCGAACAAAAGCATCGTGAAAACATTGAGCAATGAAGCCCGTTGGAAGCCCTGCCTGTATATCATCAAGAAGCGCTTTAAACAATCCTGCCGCGTCCAACAAAAGAACAGACGTGTCTTCTGCACTACTTTGTTTTGTGGCAACATTTTTTACCAATTCAATGCGATATGCTTCGGCGTGCTGTTCAAGCTCCTGAGAATCGAAGTTGCGCTGTTTTGCAAAGGATTCCGTGCAAGAATTCTTGTCCGCATAAGATTCGTTTTTCTGGCCCGCTGCCAACTCGTTTGCTTGTGTTTCATTCGTCTTTGCTGTTAACTCAGCGGCATCCAACGAAGGAGCAGATTGCACTTCGCGGAAAAGATAGGGATAGAGACTCGCCTCTAGGAGAATTGCTGCTTCCCCTTCGCAGCGCGGATGGGTACATATACCCAGTAATGCCGAAGCCGCATCAAACAAGCGGCCTACCGAAGAAGTTTGCGGAGAATTAATACCCTGTTCGATCATACGCTCGAGAATATCCACCTCAGAAAGCGAAGACTTAATGAAGGCTTGAGCTACAGGATGATCAAGAAGGTCAAAAGCCCATAAAGCACCATAGGCAATGCGCGCAGGATTTTTTATTGCTGCAGCACCACCAGGAAGAGGTATATAAGCGAAGTTGGCAAAGCGCTCAAACGCACTGAGATTCGAAAGGAGGACTTCGCCACCCCAAATCTTTCCATCTAAGCCATACCCTGTTCCATCGAATGCAAAACCGCAAACTGGTCCCTCCAGCTCATTTTCACCCATAACGGAAAGAATATGAGCATGATGATGTTGAACCTGGGTAACTGGTAACTTTTGCTGATGGGCCCATTTCGAAGTGAGATATTCAGGATGGTAGTCACATACCACTCGCTGCGGCTTTAGACGAAAGAGCTGCTCGTAACGACTACGTGTTTCCTGCCAAGCGTCCATAACGGGTACGCTTTCCATATCTCCAATATGCTGAGAGACAAAAGCTTGATTGGCACGAACATACGTGAAGGTGTTTTTCTGTTCAGGACCGACCGCAAGAAGTTCTTCGGGCATCAATTCGCTAGATGCTGTTTCCTCTGAGCCCTTATTCGCCTGAATCGTATCGTGTTCCTGTTGTTGGTCGGCAATAGAGGCGTCGTTTAAAGTATCTGAATGAGAAACTTCCGTAGAAGCAGGAGCAGGAATTCCAAGTGGCAAGGGGGCAAAACCACGCGCACGACGTATAAACTGAACAATCTCTCCTGCTTGACCAGCATTTAATACGCGCAAAACCGAATCGTCATAACGCCCCTCAATAGCGCGGTCGTTCACCAGGAAAGCATCTGCCACCGTTCCAAGTTGAGAGAAAGCATGCTCTTCGTCAGTTACGATAGGTTCGTCGTGAATATTTCCTGAAGTCATAACCAGCATCCCTTTAAATTCATGTAGAAGTAGATGCTGAACTGGCGTAGAAGGAAGCATTATCCCTAATTCAGGAAGCGCATCGGCCAAGCCACAGGCAAACGATACCTCGGGACGTTTTTGCAATAAAACAATAGGACGACTTGGTTGGGTGAGCTGGTATTCTTCCGCTTCACTTACAAAGCAATATTGTTTTGCTTCTTCGACAGAAGAAACCATAACTGCAAAAGCTTTGCCTTCTCGACGCTTTCTTTGACGTAAGGTTGCGATAGCTGAAGGATTCTGCGCATCGCACGCCAAGTGATAGCCGCCGAGCCCTTTTACTGCGACAATTTTTCCTTCGCGCAAAAGTTGTGCGGCTTCTGAGATAAAAGAGTCGCTGGTTTGACGATCGTGCGCCCAGGACAAATCATCTTGACTGAGGGGAGTTTTTAAATCAGATAAGGCCCACCCCAAATGAGGACCGCATACAAAACAAGCATCGGGCTGAGCATGGAAGCGTCTATCGGCAGGATCGTGATATTCTTGTTCGCAGTCCCTACACATAGTAAAAGGCGCCATAGAAGTTTGAGAACGATCATAGGAGGCCTCTCATGATCGTGAAGCGCGGACCACAATTAGTGCAGTTGATAAAAGGATAGTGGTAGCGACGATTAGTAGGATCAAATAATTCTTCTACACACGCATCGCAGGTTGCAAGATCGGGAGACACAAGAGTAGTAGTGCGTGACTCCTCATCTTCTGAAAAATGAATTTCGAAGTGGTCATACCCTTCAAGGGGAACTTCTTTAATGGTGATTTTCTTAACCTGAGCTGCAGCTGGAGCTTGCTCAGAAAGCGCCAAGATAAAGGCGTCGATATTGTCGCTTTCTCCTTCAGCATGAACAATAACGCCCTCAACCGTATTGAGTACCCATCCCGTCACTTGATGAGAACATGCCTCACGATAGACAAAGGGGCGGAAACCCACCCCTTGTACAACGCCCGTTATCGTGAGTTTTACCGCCTCACAACTCATGCATACACCACTTTCTTGAATGCTTTAGCCAACGCACGAATAGAGACGGCAGAATTGTCAGGAAGATGAACGTGAACACAGCGACGTCCACGCGAAGACAAAATAGTAAAATCACCAAGCGCTTGAGCTTTTGCCAATTCACCTAAGCTGCGCGCACGAGGATCATCGATTTCAATGTCTTTTGGTTCGTCGGCAGAAAGAATCAAGAACACTCCCTTGTTTGGACCGCCCTTATGCAATTGTCCCGTAGAATGAAGATAGCGAGGACCAATTTCCAAACAGGAAGCAACATCATAATGAGAGGCAACCGTATGACGAATTTCCTCAATTGCCTCACGACGTCCTTCGCCTGCAAAAGGAAGAAATGCGTTAAAGGAGAAGTAGTCGCCCGATTCAATGCTGCCAAACAGAGCACGAAGTACCGCATCGAGACTTGATTCAGTTACCTTATCTCGAAGAGATTCGGAAACATGAACTTCCACTTTTCCAATAGGCACCTCAGCCAATCCATTCTGTACAAAATCAGGCTCGCAGGCACCTTCTGCCAAAATATGAAGAACTTCCGCCTTAGCAGCCGCAACGTCTGGCTGGTCAAACGGACATACCTTCATGAGATAACCAACCATTGCGATTGCGTATTCCCACATTACAAAATGCGCAGCGAGATCTTCTACGTTGAGAACCTTAAAGTGCATTTGAGGAATTGCGGGATCAAGAAACTCGAGAGCATGATTGAAGTTCTGGCGATCGTCCCATAGATCGGTTTTCGTATTATAGGTAATAACCGTACGGTCTTTTGGGTCCTCGCGCAAAACAAGAGAATCAACTTCAATATTCGGCAAAATGCCATAGCCGTTTTTACCCAAGCTTTCAGCTACAAGCTGCTCAATCCACAAACCTAGAACACGACCACGCTTAGGAGTGAACAACGAAAACTTGTCGCGTCCGCGTTCGTAGGTATCAAACAAGAACGCAGCCAAGTTAGAAGCAGGATTATCAAGGTCATCAGAAGCGCACAATGCTTCCGCTTCGCAAGCACTTTCAATTAAAGAGGCGATATCCATACCCACTAATGCAGCAGGAACCAAACCAAATACTGAAAGCGCGGAATAACGACCGCCAACGGTAGGCTCTCCCAAGAAGAGCTTTGCCCAACCCTCTTCACGTGCACGCTTTTCCAATTCGGAACCAGGGTCGGTAATAGCTACAAGATGGTTGGGGATTTCTTCCTCAGGAAGGCTTTCTGCCAACACTTCGCGAACTGCCTTCATGACCAAAGAAGGTTCAATAGTTCCGCCTGATTTTGACGATTGAATGATAAGCGTATGCTCAGGATCACACTGAGACATAATGGTTCGAACTCGAACAGGAGAAACCGAATCGAGCGTTTTAAAAGCCACAGAAGAAGAATCGGGTTTGTTGTATTTAGTAAGAGTCATAGGTGCCTGAGTTGACCCACCTTGACCAATAAGAACAACCGCTTTTAGCCCTTTGGCTCTCATTTCGTCAGCAAAAGACTGGATTTCCTCTATTGAACAGGGAGGCTCTGAAGCAAGCGTTGCCCATCCCATATACTCCTGCGCACATTGCTGTGCTTCTTCTGAAAAACTATAAAGGGTTGCATCCTTGCTGTGAATGCGACTTGCTACTTTACTATCAACAAGTGCCTGGAGCGAAGGAGGATATATACCCTGAATGGAAAAATCGATCATCGGTCCTTCTTTCATATTTTTAGATATTTTATCAAAGGCCCTTAAATACCCCGAGAAATGTAAGAATAATCCCCTTATTTTTTGCCACAAAAAGCTAATTATGTGAAAAAACCCCGCAGGTGCGGGGTTTCACAATCTAAATGGTGGTCGGGGCGGGACTTGAACCCGCGACACGCGGATTTTCAGTCCGCTGCTCTACCAACTGAGCTACCTGGGCATATAGGGGGGTACAAGTTCGTACCCCTCTGGCGACGCGGAAGGGACTTGAACCCTCGACCTCCGGCGTGACAGGCCGGCGTTCTAACCAACTGAACTACCGAGCCAGGTAGTCATGGGGGGAAGTGGTGGGAACAACAGGGCTCGAACCTGTGACCCCATGCTTGTAAGGCATGTGCTCTCCCAGCTGAGCTATGCTCCCGGTGAAGCTACCCTTGTTTGCTCTCGCAACCCTCAAGCAGCGTAGTTTATTATATCGAAGACCACCCTATTTGTCAATAGCTTTTTTCAAATCTTTTTATTTTTTTACAACGCAGGCAATCCCAGGAAACAAGGCAGACACTGAGCCCCTCACAGGGAATCAGCCAATGCCTCCAACTCCTCCTTTTCAAAGACATGGACTGCGTCGCAAAACTGGCAGGTCATCTCCGCCCGTCCCTGTTCGGCAATCAAGGCCCGGAGTTCTTCCTTGCCCATGCTTGCCAGTGCGCTGCGCATCCGTTCCCGGCTGCAGTAGCACCGATACGACACCGGAACGCTCTCTAAGGTCTCCAAATCAAACGAGCAAAGTACCATCCGAAGCAGCTCTTCCGGGCTGACACCTTGGCTCAGATGATGGGTCACCTGGCCCACCTGTGCAATACCCGCCTCAATCTTATCAATGTCGGCATCGCTGGCACCAGGCAGCAACTGAATCAAGTAACCGCCCGCCGCAGCGACAGACAGGTCCTTCTCTACCAAGACGCCCAAGGCGCAGGCCGTGGGAATTTGCTCACTTTCGGCAAAATATGCCGTGATGTCCTCTGCAATCTCTCCAGAAACCAGAGGAATGGTTCCTACATAGGGCTCTTTCATCCGCAGATCCTTAATGACCGTCAGGGAGCCCGCCGTGCCAACCGCCCATCCCACGTCCAATTTTGCCGGTCCTTTGAGGGGAACGTCAATTTGCCCATTCTGCACATACCCTCTGACATTTCCGTCGCTGTCCGAGACGGCCAGAATGCTTCCCAAGGGACC
>ENA-OPAH01000313-OPAH01000313.1-human-gut-metagenome-genome-assembly--contig:-NODE-313-length-40514-cov-5.600608_pt1 | contig 40514 bp, 41 predicted proteins | sample MGYA00241050_ERZ501416 | MGnify/ENA primary metagenome ERZ501416 (study PRJEB25962, sample SAMEA2042632) | human gut metagenome | biome: human gut; feature: human-associated habitat; material: faeces... | reverse complement strand
CAGCTTTTGTGTAAGGTTCTGTTACATATTCTTTCAGGTAAGGGTGGTCAACCAGAACTACTTTGTCTGCGCCATAGTGATACAGTTTTTCTACTTCGCCTTCGATTTCGCTGCCCAGCAGGACTGCGTATACATCGTCTTTCAGATCTGCTTTCAGTCTTGTAGCTTCACCGATCAGTTCCAGACCTACGTTCTGTACTTTGCCGTTTCTCTGTTCCACTACTACAAAAATACCATTGCTCATGGGAATTTTCCTCCTCAAAAAATATTGTTTATTCCGATCATCCGCCGCCTTTTCAGGGAAGGCTTGGAAACCGCAGGTTTCCAACTCCCTTCACGCAGGCGGGATTCATTTCCGCCGCGTGCCGAAAACCAGAGTTTCAAAGCACCTTACAGGTGCTGATGGAACGGTTGGTTTTCCACACACAGCATATCCGATGAAATCCTGATTTCATCGGTGGTTTGCTTTAGCAAACCATTATTAGATGATGAATTTTTCTTCCAGTTTCTTCACGATTGCTTCTACAGCCTGTTCTGCTGTCAGATCTTTCAGGACTGTACCAGCACCCTTCAGTTCTTTTGTGAAGGATTTGTATACGTTTGTGGGGGAACCTTTCAGACCGATCATATCCAGTTCCAGATCGTCTTTCAGCAGGTTGAAGTCAAAGATTTTGATTTCTTTCTGGTAAGCGTCGAATACGCCGCCTACGGACATGTATCTGGGTTCTGCCAGTTCAGCGATTGCTGTCAGCAGGCAAGGTGTTTTTACTTTTACGATGTGGTAGCCATCTTCGAACTGTCTCTTAACAACTACATGATCTTCTGCTGCTTCTACGATTTCTTCTACATAAGAAACCTGAGGCAGGCTCAGTTTTTCAGCGATCTGGGGACCAACCTGAGCTGTGTCACCGTCGATAGCCTGACGACCTGTGATGATCAGATCGTAGTCCAGCTGTTTCAGAGCTGCTGCCAGGATACCGGATGTAGCATATGTATCGGAACCACCGAATTCTCTGCCGGAAACCAGGATAGCTTCGTCACAGCCCATAGCCAGTGCTTCTCTCAGAGCAACGTCTGCCTGAGGGGGACCCATGGATACGACTGTTACTGTGCCGCCAACCTGTTCACGGATTGTCAGTGCAGCTTCGATACCAGTTTTGTCGTCGTGGTTGATGATGGAAGGAACGCCGTCACGAACCAGTGTGCCAGTTTTAGGATCGATTTTTACTTCTACGGTATCAGGTACCTGTTTGATACATACAACAATTTTCATTGTGATTGAATCTCCTTTCGTCTTTTTGGGAGCGCCGCTCCCAAGCCCTCGCAAGGGATATATCCCTTGACCCATTTGCCGCAAAATTCCATTTTGCGGAAGGGCTTCCCTGAATTTTCATAAATGAATCAAAGCTGTTTCAGAAAATATTTCTTATTTCAGTTTCATCCAGTTGGAAATAACGATCTTCTGTACTTCTGCGGTACCTTCGTAGATTTCTGTAATCTTCGCGTCACGCATCATTCTTTCGATCGGGTAATCTCTTGTGTAGCCGTAACCACCGAAGAGCTGTACGCATCTTCTTGTTACATCGCTTGCTGTTGCACCAGCCAGGTATTTTGCCATAGCTGCCAGGTGGCTGTATGCGCCGTGTGCGTCTTTTGTGCATGCTGCTTCGTATACCAGCAGTTTCACTGCTTCTACTTTTGCTGCCATGTCAGCCAGTTCGAACTGTGTGTTCTGGAACTGACCGATTTTTTTGCCGAACTGTTTTCTTTCCATTACGTATTTTACGCATTCGTCGATGGCGCCTTCTGCCAGACCCAGAGCCTGAGAAGCTACACCAATACGACCGCCGTCCAGTGTCTGCATTGCGATCTTGAAGCCCTGACCTTCTTTGCCCAGCAGGTTTTCTTTAGGGATTCTGCAGTTTTCAAAGATCAGTTCGCATGTTGCGCTACCACGGATACCCATTTTTCTTTCTTTTTTACCGATGGAGAAGCCGGGTGTGTCTTTTTCTACGATAAATGCGGAGATACCTCTTGTACCTTTGGATTTATCTGTCATTGCGATGATTACATATGTATCAGCATAGCCAGCGTTTGTGATGAACACTTTTGTGCCGTTCAGTACATATTCGTCACCATCCAGAACAGCTGTTGTCTGCTGCATGGAAGCGTCTGTACCTGCGCTGGGTTCTGTCAGACCGAAAGCACCCAGTTTTTCACCTTTTGCCAGGGGTACCAGGTATTTCTGTTTCTGTTCTTCTGTACCAAACATGTAGATGGGGCCTGCACACAGGGATGTGTGTGCGGAAACGATGATTGCTGTTGTGCCGCATACCTTAGCCAGTTCTTCTACTGCCATGGAATATGTCAGGTAGCTGCCGCCTGCACCGCCGTATTCCTTAGGGAAGGGAATGCCCAGGAAGCCGTATCTTGCCAGTTTCTTAACGGTTTCCACGGGGAATCTTTCTTCTTCGTCCAGTTCTTCCGCCAAAGGTTTTACTTCTGTTTCAGCAAATTTTTTGTACAGGTCTCTCAACAGTACTTGTTCCTTTGAATAGCCAAACTCCATAATTTGTTTCCTCCTTAAAAACAATTTTGATCGTCATAAAATGTCTTTCTGACATGCAGCGGGGTATTTCTGCATGCCGCTGGTATCAATTATACTTGATAAATCAAGGCTTTTCCAGCATGTATTGAAAAAAATACATCGTTTCCATCAATAAAAACTTTTGTCTTTCAGTGGTTGTACAAACAGGGGACGATAGAACAGATTCCGTCCTCTGCGCACACTTTCCATAAGAGCAATTGCCTTTACCTGCACGGTAAGGTTTTCCAGTTTCACCTGTTTCTGCACATCGGCAAACCCACGATACGGTTCTACCTCACGTCCCAATGTGATATGAGGGCTCAAACCTTTTTTCTCTCTGGCAAATCCCTGTTTGCCCAGAGAAGTTTCCAGCTGCTGAAACAGCCGCTGAAGGGGTGCGCTTTTCTCCACCCCAGCCCACAGGATACCTTCCCGACCTCTGGGAAAGAATCCCAATCGATCCAGCTTCAGTTCAAAGGGGCGATTCCGTCTGGTGGTTTCCATCATGGCCTGTACCACATCGTCTACTTCTTCCGGTCTGATTTCCCCCAGAAAATGCAAGGTCAGATGGAAATTTTCCTTAGGCGTATAATTCCCCTTGCGGCAAAGTTCTGCCGCCTGCTGCTGTGCCCCTTCCAGGGCGTCCTTCACTTCTTCTTCCAGTTCAATGGCAACAAATGTCCGCATGCTTCCTCCTTTCTGTAAAAAAGGACGGCGAGACCCCTTCTTTTGGAAAGAGCCGTGCCGTCCCTTCATAAAATACAAAACTTCTTATTTTACAAGAGCCATTGCTCTTTCCACAACCTGTTCTACGGTGAAACCGAAATCTTTGAACAGGGTGCCTGCAGGTGCGGATGCGCCGAAGCCATTCATGCAGATCACGTCGCCGTCCAGACCTACAAATTTATGCCAGCCAAAGTCTGCCGCTGCTTCCACAGCCAGTCTTGCGCGAACAGCCTTAGGCATAACGCTTTCTTTGTATTCGTCGCTCTGTTCTGCGAACAGTTCCCAGCAAGGCATGCTGATAACTCTTGCTTTCACACCTTTTGCAGCCAGTTCGTCGTAAGCTTTGTAGATCAGTTCTACTTCGGAACCGCTTGCCATGAGCAGTACGTCAGGTGTACCTTCGCAGTCACGCAGGATATAAGCGCCTTTCAGAGCGTCTTTGCCGGTGCCTTCCAGTGCAGGCATGTTCTGTCTGGACAGGATCAGACCGGTAGGTGTTGTAGTATGTGTCAGAGCTGCATACCAGCCAGCTGCTGTTTCTCTGGTATCGCAGGGACGGAATACCATGTAGTTAGGCAGGCTGCGCAGCATTGCCAGATGTTCGATAGGCTGATGTGTAGGACCGTCTTCCCCTACGCCGATGCTGTCATGGGTAAAGATGCTGATCACAGGCAGACCCATCAGGGCTTCCATACGCAGACCAGCTTTCATGTAATCACTGAATACGAAGAAACCAGCGATATAAGGTCTTACGCCGCCATGTACTGCCATACCGTTTGCCATAGCTGTCATGGCAAATTCACGGATACCGAAGTGTACGTTGGAGCCAGCGGGGTTTTCTTTGCTGTAGTATTCTCTGTCTTTCATAACAGATTTATTGGAAGGAGCCAGGTCAGCGCTGCCGCCAAACAGGTTGGGAACAACTTTTGCTACTTTCTGCAGTACTTTTTCGGAAGTTGCACGAGTCGCGATGTCGCCTTCATCTTTCCAGAAATCTTCATCATTCAGCAGATCTGCTGCCAGCTTGTCGCTGTGCCACAGTTCGTATTCTTTTGCCAATTCGGGGTTTGCTTTTGCATATGCTGCAAACATTTCGTTCCAAGCAGCTTCTTTCTTTGCGCCTTCAGCTGCCCATGCTGCCATGTGTGCTTTGACTTCTTCGGGAACAAAGAAAGATTCTTCATAGTTCCAGCCCAGATTTTCTTTTGTCAGCTTGATTTCTTCTTCACCCAGAGGTTCGCCGTGAGCGGATGCTTTGCCCTGTTTGTTGGGTGCGCCGTAACCAATCAGTGTGTTTACTTTGATCAGGGAAGGTTTGTCTGTTTTCTTTGCTGCCGCAATAGCTGCTGCGATGGCGTCTACATCGTTGCCGTCTGTTACTTCTGCAACATCCCAGCCATAAGCTTCAAAACGTTTCATGACATCTTCTGTGAATGCAACATCTGTGCTGCCTTCGATGGTGATTTTGTTGCAGTCATAGAGCACGATCAGTTTGGACAGACCCATGGTGCCAGCCAGAGAAGCCGCTTCGGAAGCAACGCCTTCCTGCAGGCAGCCGTCGCCGCACAGTGCATATGTGTAGTGGTCAACCACTTTGTATTCAGGTGTGTTGAATTTTGCTGCCAGATGGCTTTCAGCCAGTGCCATACCAACAGCATTTGCGATACCCTGACCCAGAGGGCCTGTAGTTGTTTCTACGCCTGCTGTGTGTTTGTATTCAGGGTGACCGGGTGTCAGGGAATTTCTCTGACGGAAGTTTTTCAGATCTTCAATGGTCAGACCGTAGCCAAATACATGCAGCAGGGAATACAGCAGTGCGGAGCCATGACCTGCGGACAGTACAAAACGGTCTCTGTCGTCCCATTTGGGATTTGCGGGGTTTGCTTTCATTTCCTTTGCCCACAGTGCATAAACAGCGGGTGCTGCACCCAGAGGCAGACCGGGATGACCGCTCTTTGCTTTCTGGATCGCTTCTGCGGAAAGGAAACGCAGGGTATTTACAGTCAAGTTATCAATATTCATATTGTTTTTCCTCCCATTTCGAAAATTGCCCTTTCAAAAAAGGGCAATCTTCATCAAAACATATTTTGGTTTCCGTTACAAAAAGATGTTTCTTATTTCTTGGGTACGCTTTCCCAGTCTTTCAGGAAACGTTCGATACCGATGTCTGTCAGAGGGTGTTTTGCCATCTGGATCAGTACATTGTAAGGGATGGTTGCGATGTGGCAGCCAGCTCTTGCAGCGTCGATGACGTGCAGAGGGTTACGGATGGAAGCAGCGATGATTTCTGTTTCGATGCCGTGGATATCAAAGATATCAACGATTTCTTCGATCAGAGTCATGCCTACGGAACCAATGTCGTCCACTCTGCCCAGGAAAGGACTTACATATGTTGCGCCTGCTCTTGCAGCCATCAGCGCCTGTGTAGCGGAGAAAATCAGTGTTACGTTTGTTTTGATGCCTTCTGCTGTCAGGATTTTAACCGCTTTCAGACCTTCCAGTGTCATAGGGATTTTGATAACGATGTTTTTGTGGATTTTAGCCAGTTCTCTAGCTTCTTTTACCATGCCTTCATGATCCAGGCTGATAACTTCCGCACTGATGGGGCCATCCACGATAGTTGTGATTTCTTTTACAACTTCTACGAAATCTCTGCCTTCTTTTGCAATCAGGGAAGGGTTTGTGGTTACGCCACAGATGACGCCCAGGTCATTTGCTTCTCTGATCTGATCCACGTTAGCGGTGTCGATAAACATTTTCATGATGCTTCTCCTCTTTCTTTGTATATGATTGTAAACAAGTTACCATTTGCACATAGGATGCTAGTTTTATTGTACTGCATAGAAAAGGCAAAAGCAACGGCTTTTCCCCACTTTTTCGTTTTCCGTCAATCTGCCCAAGGTCATAAGACAAGAGAAAAAATCTTTTGTTTGAAACACAAAAAAGAGCAACTGTCCTTACAGGAGGAACAGCTACTCTTTTCATATGCTTATAACAGCCAGCCTTTGACAAAATCGGCAATGCCGTCTTTTTCACAGACATTTTTGTGTCTGATTTCTCTTGTTTCAATGCCCCGGATGGGTGCAGGGATGGCTACGCCGCTGACTTTTTCCATTTCTTTCATCAGTGCAAAAGCGTCGCCGTCTGCGTATTTTTCATCCAACGCAGTCATAACGTCTTTTGTGAATTTGTAAGGGCTTGCGGTGGAAACGATGACCATAGGATTCTTTGTGCCGCTTTCTGCTCTGTATTTTTCTGCCGCCGCGTAAGCCACTGCTGTATGGGTATCCATCACATAGCCTGTGTTTTTGTATACTCTGCGGATGGCGTCAAAAGTTTCCGCCTCATCGGCAAATTCCCCGGAAATCCGTTCTTCTGTGATTTCCGCTGTGTACTTCCCTTCTGCCTGCAAAGCAGCCATTTCCGCCTTTGTCTTGTCCTGTCCACCCATGTGGCACAGGAGACGTTCCAGATTGCTGGAAATGAGGATGTCCATGGAAGGAGAAACAGTCACATGGAAGGCGCGGTTTCTGTCATAAACGCCAGTGCGGAAGAAATCATACAGGACTTTGTTGTCATTGGATGCGCAGACAAAATGACCTGCAGGCAGACCCATCTGCGCCGCATACCAGCCAGCCAGAATATCGCCGAAGTTCCCTGTAGGTACTGTAAAGTCCAGAGGTTCTCCCCATTTGATTTCACCCATTTTCACAGCCTGAATATATGCCCAGTAATAATATACAATCTGGGGCACCAGTCTGCCAATGTTGATGGAGTTTGCGGAGGAGAAACGATAACCTCTCTTTTCCAGTTCGTCCGCCAGTTCTTTGTCAGTGAAAATCCGTTTTACAGCGCTCTGGGCATCATCAAAATTCCCTTTGATGCCTACCACGCAAGTGTTGTCCCCTTCCTGGGTAGTCATCTGCAGTTTCTGCACAGGGCTGACACCGTCTTCCGGGAAGAATACCATGATTTTCACACCGTCAACGCCAGCGAAGCCTTCCAGCGCCGCTTTTCCTGTATCACCGGAGGTTGCTGTCAGAATAACGATTTCTTCTTTCTGTCCCTGACGTTTTGCCGCTGTTTTCATAAGATAAGGCAGGATAGACAGAGCCATATCTTTGAATGCCAGTGTTCTGCCGTGGAACAATTCCAGATAAAGCATATCCCCTTTTTTCACCAGAGGTACAATTTCTTTTGTATCGAATTTTTCATCATACGCATGTTCGATGCAGTATTTCAGTTCTTCTTCCGTAAAGTCCAGATACAGCTTCAATACTTCATAGGCTAACTGCCGATAATCCATCCCCATAAGTTCTTCGGGAGTCTTGTCCATTTTGGGGATTTCCTTGGGAATATACAGACCACCGTCAGGGCAGATGCCACGCAGGATGGCTTCTGATGCAGACGCGGTAATATCTTTGTTTCTGGTGCCTATGTATGTTGTCACTGCCATATTCACTCGCCCTTTCTTCCATGCCGATTTTCAAAGAGAATTGATGATAGTTCTATTGTACGAATATTTTTCCATTTGTCAACCACAATCGTACATTTGTTTTTTATTGAAAGACAATTTTGTATTCTGTATTTCTTATTCCCATTTCCAACCGACGGCGTATTTGTTTTTCAGCCGTCCTTTCTGAGTTTTACCCCAGCCCAAGGGGTAACCATCCACGCAAACCAGCGTCCAGCCGTCTTTTGCTTCCGGCGCTTCCAGTGTTTCCCCTTTCAGATAACGGATGACTCTCTCGTCAGAAAGAGGCATATCCAGCACATTTTTCACTTCTTCTTTTTTCAGTCCCATAGCAAAAGCCTGAGAAGGCTCAAACCGTCCTTTTTTCAATGTTCCCAACTGCCAGCCGCTCCGCAGTACCCGCAGACCTTTGGTGGCAGGCGCTCCTTCCGGCAAAAGACACAGACTGTCCCCGTAAATCTGAAATGTGCCTTTCCATTTGCCCGTAAGGGTTTCTTTGGCAAACTGGCGGAAAGGTTCCAGTTCTTTTTCACCAATGCTGGCTTCTGTGGGTGTACTGCATCCTGTTGGTTCTCCTGTTTTTTGCAGCAACGCCAGAAAATGCCCTTCCCCTTTGATTTTGTGAGGATAGAGCCGCACACATTCCATCAACGGTTCACAACCCGGCACAAAGCCCCAGTTCTTTTCCAATGGAACCAGCGTAAATTCCGGATGATTGTCCAGAAATGTCTGGATACTGTCCTCGTTTTCCATTTTGGCGAAAGTACAGGTGGAATAGAGAATCATTCCCCCTGTTTTCAGCATGGAAGCGCAGTGTTCCAGAATATCCGCCTGCTGTTCTCTGCAAAATGTGAGCAATTCCTCGTTCCAGCTTTTCACCATATCCGGCTCTTTGCGGAACATCCCTTCCCCAGAACAGGGCGCGTCAATCAAAATCTTGTCAAAAAATCCGCCGAACCGTTCTGCCAGCTTTTTCGGCGGTTCACTCATGACAATGGCGTTGGTGATGCCGCTGATTTCCACGTTTTTCAAGAGTGCTTTTGCCCGTCCGGCACTGATGTCGTTGGAAATGAGCAGTCCTGTTCCCCCCAGTCTTGCCGCCAGCTGGGTGGTTTTTCCACCGGGTGCCGCACAGATATCCAGCACAAAATCTCCTTCCTCAATGGGGATCATGGCACCAGGTGTCATGGCGCTGGGTTCCTGCAAATAGTACAGCCCCGCGTGGTAATAGGGATGCTTGGCAGGGCGTTCCCCTTCTGCGTAGTAAAATCCGCTTTCACACCAAGGTACAGGGGAAAGAGAAAATTCCCCTTTTTCCGCCAGTTCCGCCGGAGAAATTTTCAAAGTGTTTGCCCGCAGTCCATAAAGTCTGACTTCCTCAAAAGACACCAGATACGCTTCGTATTCTTCCCCCAGCAATGCTTTCATTTCGTTGATATATGCCAATGGTAATTCCATGTTTTCCTCCTCGTTGTACGTCAACTGCTTCTTCTGCCTACCATCATACGCAAAAAAGAAAAGGGATGCAAGAATTGAACAAAAATTCAAACACCTTTTCTACGTTTTTTCGTCTTTACAAATATACCATGGTCGTATATCATAAATAACGTTAAAAATGACCTGGCAAAAAAAGGAGGGCTCCCATGGAAAAACAGATCTGGAAACCGGGCACCGTATTGTACCCCGTCCCTGCCGTTATGGTATCCTGCGGCAATATGGAGCAGAAAAACATCATCACCGTAGCATGGACAGGCACCATCAATACCAATCCCCCCATGACTTATGTTTCCATTCGTCCTGAGCGTCACTCCTATGAGCTGATTAAGGAAAGCGGAGAATTTGTCATCAATCTGGTCACCAAAGACCTGACTTATGCCTGTGATTTCTGCGGCGTCAGAAGCGGCAGAGATGTGGACAAATTCGCCGAAATGCATCTGACAGCCAAAAAAGGGGAAAAAGTAGACTGCCCCATCATACTGGAAAGCCCGGTCAACATTGAGTGTAAGGTAAAAGAAATTGTTCCTTTGGGCAGCCATCACATGTTCCTTGCAGAAGTGGTTTCCGTCAGCGTCAGCGAAAAATATTTCGACAAGACAGGGAAATTCCACTTAAACCGCAGCAAGCCCATCTGCTATTCCCACGGGGGATATTTCACACTGGGAGAACAGGTCGGCTCTTTCGGCTATTCCGTGCGGAAAAAGGACACACCCAAAACAGGAACCAAACAAAGAAAACGCCGCTCCGGCAAGAAACAGCGGCAGAAATAACAAAAGAGAGCGTATGAATTTTTAAGGAGGCGTATTATCATGCTGCAAATCACAGAAGTAAATATTTTTTCTTTGAGCAAAGACGAAGACGCATGGACTATCGAAGGGGAAATCATTTTTGAGGACGACCTGACCTCTGCTTTTGAAGCGGATTATCTGCCTGATGAAGACGAACTGGAAAACCTGTCTCTGGAATTGGAACTGGATGGTTTTGATACCAAAGTACTGAAAAATATGATCCTGGACGCAGCTAACGACTACGAGGACTGATACAGGAGGCGAGCAAGTATGAGCCTGACCATTTGTCCTGCCTATGACCGACCGGAAGAAGTCAAAGCCCTGTTTCTGGAATATACGGATTTCCTGCTGAAAAGCGATCCTTCTTTTGCCGCTTTTCTGGAATTGCAGAATTACGACAGAGAACTGGATCATCTAGAGGAAAAATACGGGATGCCCAAAGGCAGACTGTATCTGGCGCTGGTGGATGATGCCATTGCCGGCTGCATTGCCCTGCGCCCCCTTTCGGATACGGAATGTGAACTGAAACGGCTTTATGTGAAAGATGCCTTTCGTGGTCAGGGCATTGCGGAGCATCTGGTGGAAAAACTCATTGACGACGCCAGAGAAATAGGTTATGATGCTATGCTGCTGGATACCCTGCCTTTTTTGAAGGGTGCCCTGCATCTGTATGCCAAACTGGGATTTCAAGAAATCCCGCCCTATAACAACAGCCCCATGGAAACATCCATTTTCCTAAAGCTGGATCTGCATCAATAAAATAAAAAGCGATTATGAAATCATACAGACGATTTCATAATCGCTTTTTTTCGTTACAGAATCCGTTTTGGACAAAAATCCAAGTAGTCCGCTGCTACCAGTTCATAAAGGATGCCATCCCGCTCCCCCTGCAAAGCGTTCTTGTGGTTTGCCGCTCCATGAAGGTGCCCATAAACCACCCGTTTCACCGGATATTCTCCCAGAATCTCCGTAAAAGCCGACGGCTCCCGTTTTTCATTGACCGGCGGGAAATGCATCATGACGATAATATCCTCTGCCCCTGCTTTCATAGCCGCATCCAAAGACAGCCGCAGGCGAATCTGTTCCCGTTTATAGATTTTCTCATCCTCCGGCGTAAAACTGCGCTCATTGGGACAGAGCCACCCTCTTGTGCCGCAGATGAAACTCTTTTCCCAAGGCACAGCGTCATTTTTCAGAAACGCCATCTCCGGATATTGTCCTGCCAGACGGCTAGAGGATTTCCACCAATAGTCATGATTGCCGGAAAGCAGAATCTTCCGTCCCGGCAGGCTGTCGATGACATCCAAATCCGCCGCCGCTTCCGGCAGACGCATGCCCCAGGAAATATCCCCCGGCAAAAGCACCGTGTCTTCTTCTGTTACTTCTCGTTTCCAGTTTTCTATGATTTTTTCACTGTGATTTTTCCAGTTTTCTCCGAAAATATCCATGGGCTTGCTGACGGCAAAGCCGAAATGCAAATCCCCAATGGCAAATAATCCCATACAAATTCCTTTCTATACCCGATACATTTCTGCCATGATATTCAGCTTCTCGTTGAACTCCTTCAGGGCTTCCATGTCATCGCCGTTCCAAAGACGGATAAATTCCTTATTGATTTCGTTCATATCATCCAGTTTTGCCACAAAATATAAATTCTGTATATTTTCCAGAATATTGGCTACCAGATTGTTTTTGATCTCATTGAGCCGCTGGGCGTTGGTGATTTCCTCCCGGATGGTTGCCATTTCCTGATCCAGATGGAAAGCCGCTTCAGCACAGTTTTTCAGTCTGTCCTGCAAATCCTGAGGGATATTGCCGCTGTATTTATACCGCAGGGAGTGTTCCGCCGTTGCCCAGAAATTCATGGCATTGGTACGAATCTGGATTTCCGCAGGCACAGTCTTTTCCCCCAGTGCCGTAAAGAGAGGGTAACGGATGATCATATGATAGCTGCGGTAACCGCTGGGCTTTGTGTTGGTGATGTAATCCCGCTCCTCAATGACAGTCATGTCCTTGCGCTTGCGCACCATTTCAATGACCTTGGGAATGTCCTCCACAAACTGACAAAGGATACGGATGCCCGCAATATCCTCAATTTCTTCTTCAATTCTATCCGGCGAAATCTGTTTTCTGCCCGCTTTTTCCAATATGCTGGCAGGACGTTTCAGCCGCCCCGTTACGGAGTCAATGGGCGAATAAATGCCCAGCTGTCTGCATTCTTTGTCCAGACTGCGAAACTTTAACAGCAGTTCGTCAACGGTCTGGGCATAAGGATAGAGCAATTCTTTCCAGTTGATGATTTCCACGTTCTCACCCCATTTTCTTTTCTGCCTTTATTATACGATATGAGGCAGGTTTCGGCAATGGACGGACAAGACCTTATGAGGAAAGTCCCTGTCTTTTTTCGTCATATTCCGCCTTTGTGACAGAATAACAGCGAAAATCCTGTACTTTGCCGTCAAAGCGTATCTGTGCCTGCCGCAAAGTGCCTTCGTATACAAAACCGCATTTTTCCAGCACCTTTGCGGAAGCGGGATTGTCCGGGTAACATGTGGCAGTAATGATGGAAAGATTCAGTAGGTCAAAACCATACACCAGCACCGCTTCTACCGCTTCTGTCATGATGCCTTTCCCCCAGCAGTCAAAAGCCAAGGAATACCCTATCATTTTCGCTTCTGCGTTTTCCCGTTTGTTATCATCCACCAGACCCACGGTACCAATGAGCCTGCCCTCCTGCTCTATGGCAAAAACATGTGACTCCTTCAAAAATACCTGTTCCAGTATCTCCCGGCTTTCTTCCAAGGTTTCATGGGGTTTCCAGCCAGCCCTTGGCCCAACAGCAGGATGGCTGCAATAAGCAAAAAGCCCCTCGGCGTCCTGTTCCGTCAAAGGACGCAGCCGCAAACGTTTTGTTTCCAGTTCCATGTCCATCCCTCCTTTTGCCTTATGATACCATAGCTTCTTCTCAAAAAGCAAAAGCCGCTTTTCTTCTGAAAAAGAAAAACGGCTTCTGTTTATATCTTTGGGTGATACCCGGCTTTTTCCACAGCGGCACAGAGTTTCTCCACAGGAATCTGCTCTTTCTGCCGCACCTTTGCCCGTTTCTGCTTCAGGTCTACTTCCGCCCATACGCCATCTATGGCGTTTAAGGCGTTTTCTACCCGTTTGGCGCAGTTCTGACACGTCATGCCCTCTATTTCCAGCACCACATGATAGCTGTAGTGGTCGGGGTTTTTGTCAACTTTCCGGAGCTTTGGTACGTCACCGCCTCCGCAGCAGCCGGACGTCAATTTTTTGGAATAACTTTTGACGGAAATGACAACCACAATCACCAGCAGTGCTGTCAAAACCGCCGTTGCCACACTTCCCATAAAAAGCCTCCTTTCTGCCCTCAGGCAGTCTGTTCTTCTTTCCCCCTTGGCAGCAGGGGACGCATACTGGTACCGCTGATGGCAACGGTAGAAAGGTTATGGAAGAAAGCGGAAACCGTAGGCTGCAAAATGCCTGCCAGTCCCAGCAAAAGCAAAGATGTATTAAATCCAATGATTGCCTTGTAATTTCTGGAGATACGTCCCATGAGCGCCTGACTTAAGTGACGCAGTGTCACCAGCTCCCACAGTTCCCCGGAGAGCAGTGCAATATCTGCCACTTCTCTGGCTAAGTCTGATGCGTCCTTCATGGCAACGGACACATTGGCAGCGGACAAAGCCGGAGAATCGTTGATGCCGTCCCCTACCATAATGACCGTTCTGCCTTGTGCTTTGATTTCTTCCACTTTTGCCGCCTTATCCTCCGGCAGCACACGGGCGTAATATTCTGTGATGCCCAGCTGCTGGCAGGCAGTACGGGCTGCTTTTTCCCCGTCACCTGTCATCATGATGATATGCTGGATGCCCGTCTGCCGCAGGGCTTCGATGACTTCCGCCGCCTCCTGACGGACGGGGTCATGAATAAAGATAGCCCCTGCCAAATCCTCACCGATGGCAAGATAAACCCCAGAGTCTGTACTGTCCACAGCCTCCAGTTTTTCCCTGTCAGCCTCTTTCAAGGGAATGCCCTCATCCTCAAAAACAAAGTGCGGGCTGCCAATAACGACTTTTTTGCCTTCCAATTCCGAAGCGATGCCGTGAGCAACCACATACTTCACTTCCGCGTGGCGTTCCTCATGGAACAGACCTTCTTCCGCCGCCTGTCTGACGATGGCGCGAGCCACACTGTGAGGGAAATGTTCTTCCAGACATGCCGCTGTCCGCAGCACTTCATTCCGTTCATAATCCCCAAAGGCAATGACCTGAGAAACCTGAGGACAGGCTTCCGTCAAAGTGCCTGTCTTGTCAAAAATAATGGTATCTGCCGCACCAAAGGCTTCCAGATGTCTGCCGCCTTTGACCATCATCCGATGGTTTGCCGCTTCCCGCATGGCGGAAATGACAGCAATGGGCGTTGCCAGTTTGATGGCACAGGAGTAATCCACTGTCAGGATTGCCATGGTCTTTGTGGTGTTTCTGGTGAGCAGGAACACCGCTGCCGCTGTCAGCAGATGATAAGGGACAATCCGGTCTGCCAGTCGTTCCGCTTTCCCCTGCACATTGGCTTTCAGTTCTTCCGAAGCGGCAATGAGGTCCATGATTCGCTGGATACGTGTCTGGGCATTGACTGCCATAACTTCCACAGCCACAGAGCCTTCCTCCACCAGCGTTCCAGCGTAAACCATAGCCCCTTCTGCCTTTCTGACTGCCAAAGGCTCTCCTGTCATGGTTGCCTCGTTTACCATGGCTTCCCCTTCCCGGACTTTGCCGTCAACGGGAATCATGGTGCCTGTGCGGATACGGAGCAAATCCCCCGCTTTCACATCAGAAAGGGGAATCTGCACATCGCCCTCCGGCGTTACCAGCCAAACTTTATCGATCTGGATGGCAAGGCTGGCAGAAAGAGCGGTTTCCGTCCGTTTTCTGGTGTAGTCCTCCAGAATATCCGAGAAGGACAGCAGGAACATAATAGACGATGCCGAGGAGAAAGAACGCTTCAGCATGGAAGCGCCAATAGCTGCCGCATCCAACACATTTACATTCATGCGCCCATGAAGCAGACTACGCAGTCCATGCCACAGGAAAGGCACTGCTCGCAGACAGGTCTTACAAATCTGCAAAGGCACTGGCAGCAGCAGTTTTTCCGCCGCCCGCCGCAGTACCATACTGCAAATTTTTTCCTGAAACCGCAGGTCGATTGCCTGCACATCTTCTTCCCCTGTAGGCTCCACTTTAGGGATATCTGCCCGACGAAGCTTTCCTACAGTATCCAGCAGGGTTTCTTTGGCAATGTCTTTCCCGTAATAAATCAGAATACTGCCGTTCTGGGCGCAGGTACGCACCCGTTCCACGCCAATTTTCTGCCGCAAAAGACTGGCAATGCCCCATCCTTCTTTCTCGGAAAAGGCATGCTGTCCCAACCGCAGACGAAGCCTGCCGGGACCGTCATAGCAAATGGCATATTTCATATAACATGCCCCCGCTTCTTACTGTTCGCAGTCGCACGCTTCGGCAGCCTGCTGTTTTGCGTCAAAGCAGATGTCTTCCGCTTCTTCTTTGATGTTTGCGAAAGTAGCCTGTGCATCTTTGTGCAGCTTCATAGCCTGTGCCACAGCGTTCACAGTCACTTCGCGGGTCTTTTTGCTCTTGAGAATCTTGCCGCCTACCAGCGCTGCGGCGATACCGCCCAAGAACACCCATTTTCTGTCACATTCCAAACAATTTTTCCACATGATTCATTCCTCCAATTCTAGTTATTCAATGCTTACTCCACAAGTTTACTATCGCTAACTTTTGTTGTCAATGACTATTTACAAAAAATGGTGTATCCTTTTGAAAGAAGGATGATGAGAAAAAGGTTGGTGTGACACATATGAAATTACAGGAATCTGGAGAAAATTATCTGGAAACCATTTTGATATTGGAAAAAAGAAACGGCATCGCACGCTCTGTGGATGTAGCAACGGAATTGGGCTTTTCCAAGCCCAGCGTCAGCCGCGCTGTCAGCATATTAAAAGAAGGCGGCTATGTGACCATCGGCAATATCGGCCAGCTTCTGCTGACAGACAAAGGCAGACAGGTGGCACAAAACATCTACGACCGCCATTGCTTCATCAAGGAATGCCTCATGTTTTTGGGTGTCAGCCCGGAAACAGCAGAAGCCGACGCCTGCCGTTTGGAGCATGTGCTCAGCGAAGAAACCCTCTCCTGCATGAAGGCACACTATGAAAGTCATATGGCAGAGCAGAAATCATAAAATATTTTTCAAAAATCCTATTGACAGTCTATGAAAAACGTGATAGGATGTATCCAGAAGTTAGCAAACGCTAACTATTAATTTTGACACAAAGTTAGCTATGACTAATAATTGTAAATAACAAAGGAGGTTCTGCACATGAGCGTTGTTATCGTGGGCGGTCACGACCGCATGGTTCGTCAGTATATGGACATCTGCAAGAAATTCAACTGCAAAAGCAAGGTGTTCACACAGCTGCCGGGGAATTTCCGTTCCCAGATTGGACAGGCAGATTTGATTATTCTGTTTACTTCCACCGTTTCTCACATCATGGCAACAGGTGCCGTACAGGAAGCGGAAAAAAACAACATTTCCATTGCCCGTTCTCACAGCAGCTCATCTTCTGCCCTGAAACGTATCTTGGCAGAACACTGTTGTTGATTTTTACTTGTCGGTTAGCCACAGCTAACCAAAAAGATTCATAGAAAGGAGGATTCCCATGTCCGATTTTGAAGCGGAACTGATCCATCACGCTGCCCCTACCCTGCTGGGCAGAAAGCAATCCAATCTGTTTTCCCTGCCTCTTTCCCTTCTGCCTAAGTGCAAAGAAGAAATCGCCCTTTATGGCAAAAAGTTAGCGGAGAAAGGCATTTGCATCGTATATCTTTACAGCTTTAAAAACCGTGTATTCATCATGGTTTATCGTCAAAATGCCATGATGCGGTATCTGCGGGTGCCCCATGTGCGGGATTATCTCATTTCCCTTGGCTACCCTGCCCGTATCGGCAAAAAAGACGCCATGACACAAACACTGGCACATCTGCGCAAACGGATGCAGGCAGACGGTGATTTTCCCCATGAAATCGGCTTTTTCCTGGGTTATCCCCCTGCCGACGTATTTGCTTTCATGCGTGAAAAAGGTCAAAATTACAAATGCGTTGGATTTTGGAAGGTTTACGGCGATGAAAAACGGGCACTGCGCATTTTCCAGTGCTATCGTGACTGCCGTGACCAGATGATGGAACAGGTAACTGCAGGCTCGTCTATTCTTTCCCTCTTAGGCGCAGCCTGACCAGATACATATTTTTTAGAACTTTTTTTCAAAAAAAGGAGGACAATTATGAGTAAAATTGCTGTAATCTATTGGAGCGGCACAGGCAATACTGCTATGATGGCAAATGAGATTGCCGCTGGTATCGGCTCTGATGCTGAAGTGTTTTCCGTAGATGCGTTTCATGGCAACGTAGCAGACTATGACAAAATCGCTTTCGGCTGCGCGGCTATGGGCGATGAAGTGCTGGAAGAAGCGGAATTCGAACCTTTCTTCTCCGCTGTGGAAGGCAGTCTGAAAGGCAAAAAAGTTGCCCTGTTCGGCTCTTACGGCTGGGGCGACGGTCAGTGGATGCGCGACTGGGAAGACAGATGCACAAAAGCTGGCGCAAACCTCTTTGACGATGGTCTGATCCTCTGCGGCATGCCCGACGCTGACGGCAAAGCAAACTGCAAAGCATACGGTGAAAGATTCGCCGCTTATTGATTTCCCTTTACACACCCTAATATAGGGAAATCCTTGACATTTTCTGTGATACATTATCCATAAAGAATACACCAATCCTTCTGTATTCTATAATAAAACACACATACCTTCTTACACAAAAAGGCTGTGAAACTTCGGTTTCACAGCCTTTGACTATCAAAAACTAAATTTTACTTTTTTCAAGGAAGCAGAAGGGCTTGGGAAACGAAGTGTTTCCCAACTGGAATCCGCAGTCGGAATTCACTTCCGACGAGGAAAAGGCGAAGTTTCAAGGCTTTTTAGCCGATGGAATTTCGCCTTTATGCTTCTGTCTACTCGTCAAAGGCTTGAATGAAATGAGCCTTTGACGACAGCTCTCTTTTTATCCTTATTTTGTCCATTCCAGTTCTGCCGGTGTACGCAGTTTCTGGTGTTTATAAATGGGAATCTGATATTTTGCCCCCAGCGCTCTTACCAAATCTTTGTAACAGCCTTTCATTTTATCATGGAAGAAGATCGCTTCCACACCGCCGTCAATGGCATCGATGCAGTCACTTGCCCGCTGGATGCCTGTTTCATCCTCATAATGACCGGATACCAGCCACTGGTTCGCCAGAATATGGGTCACCCCAAAGGTTTCGTTCTCGCCCCACTGGGTGAACACAGCTTCCGCAAAGTTCGGCTCAAAGTGTACGCCGCCTACGCAGAGAATCTGATGGACTTTCTTGCCGTCGTCCTCAAAAATCTGTGTCAAAGAACGTGCCAAGGCTCTTGCTGCCTCTTTGTTGTTCCAGCTATCAGGTTCACTGCCTACTTCAATATCCATCATTGCCACAGGAAATTTTGTCAGCAATGTAGGATCTCCTTCTCCGTGGTATACGCCAGACCAGTGAGTGGCTTCTGTTGCCACATGGTAGTCCTCCAGCCCCAATTCTTTCCGGTTCTTTTCCACTGCCAGCATGAGATTCCGCATGAGTCTGGGTTTTGCGGCACCGAATACACCAGAAGGCAAATCCCCCAGAGAATGTACCGTCAGCACTTTTTCCGGTGCATGCTCCCCTTCATGCCATGTAACCATACCGGATACATCACAGTCGGCAAAATACTTGTTCATGTCCGGCAGATATTTATTGTAGTCCAGACAGATGGCTGTCTGTGTAGGTGCAAAATAAAAGGTGTTCCCTGCCTGATCTTCATAAGCCATGACTGGGTTCCCGTCAAAAATCATATCTGTTTCTTTCTGCAAAAAGCCTTCTTCCTGCAGACAGTCCCATACCAGATAGGACACATATCCAAAATCACGATTCACATTGATAAAATAAACTGCTTTTTTCCCACTCATAAGAATGACCTTCTTTCTTTTGTATAAATATAAAAACAATTTGATGTTTATTATATTCCTTTCTTTTCCTTTTGACAATGATTTTTTCAAAACAAAACAGGCAGGACTTTCGTCCTGCCTGCCTTTATTGAGAAGGTGTATGCAAACTTTGTTTTTATCAATGATGGCAATGTCCGCCGCAGGAACTGCAGGAACCGCAGTTGCCGCTGCATCCTTTGCCTTCTTTTTTGTCTTTGCGCAGTTTATAGACTGCGGCAGCGATCACTGCCACAAGTACCGCGCCCACGAGCAATGTTCCCATGTGCCGCACTCCTTTCCGTTTACGCTGTTACTTCTTCTTTTTTGGTGACTTTTCTTCTTTCTTTATAGGGACGGAACAGCAGATAAATAAATCCTACTACTACTGCCGCTGCCAGAACCGTACCGATACCGAAAGAACCTGTGCCGCTCAATACAGAACCGATCTGATATACACAGAACGCAACCAGGTAAGCAAAGATGGTCTGGTATCCAATGGCGAACCATGTCCATTTTGCGTTGTTCATTTCCCGTTTGATGGCACCAATCGCCGCGAAGCAAGGTGCGCACAGCAGGTTGAATACCAGGAAGCTGTAAGCCGCTGCCGGTGTGAAGAATGTTGCCAGTGTGCCCCAATATTCCGCACCGTTTTCCGCCACTTCCGCAAAGCCGAAGAGCTGACCGAAAGTTGCTACAACGTTTTCTTTTGCCACCAGACCTGTCACCGCTGCCACTGCGGACTGCCAGTTGCCCCAGCCCAGAGGACTGAAAATCCAAGCCACTGCAGAGCCTACATTTGCCAACAGACCGTTGCTCAGGTCATCCACCATACCGAAGCCGTTTTCTGTGAAACCGAAGTTAGACAGGAACCAAATGACGATGGTAGACAGCAGGATGATGGTACCTGCTTTTTTGATGAAAGAGGAACCTCTTTCCCACATGCTCCGCAGTACACTGCCAACGGTAGGCAGGTGGTATGCAGGCAGCTCCATAACGAAGGGAGCGGGATCACCTGCAAACATAGATGTTTTCTTCAAAATGATACCGGAAACGATGATTGCCGCAATGCCCACAAAGTACGCACTGGGTGCTACCCATGCCGCACCGCCGAACAATGCACCTGCAATCAGGGCAATGATGGGCAGTTTCGCGCCGCAGGGAATGAATGTGGTTGTCATAATGGTCATTTTCCGGTCACGGTCGCTTTCAATGGTACGGGATGCCATAACACCGGGCACGCCGCAGCCAGTACCGATAAGCATAGGAATGAAAGATTTGCCGCTGAGACCAAATTTACGGAAGATTCTATCCATGATGAAGGCAATACGTGCCATATAACCGCAGCCTTCCAAGAATGCCAGGAAAATAAACAGTACCAGCATCTGAGGCACAAAGCCCAGAACAGCGCCAACACCAGCTACGATACCATCCAGAATCAGGCTGTTCATCCAGCCTGCTACGTTCAGTTTTTCCAGCGCGTTGCCAACCAGAACAGGAACGCCGGGCACCCATGTACCGAAGTCCTCTGTGGCAGGTTCTTCCGCTGTGAGAGCTGCTTCATAGTCTGCCGCTGTCACAGGCAGTGTTTCTGTCACATTGCCTTCCTCGTCTGTTACTTCCAGCACAGTCTGTACGCCTGCTGTTTCTGCCAGGAATTCCACAGGGTCTGTTTCTGCCAGTTCCGCATCTACGCCAGCTTCTGTTGCCGCTGCCAAGAATGCGTCAATTTTCTGTGTTTCCAGTGTGTATGCTTCGTTTGCCGCTTCATATTCCGCTCTGCCGTTGCCAAAGAGATAGAAACCATCGCCGAACAGCCCGTCGTTTGCCCAGTCTGTTGCCATAGTACCTACTGTACTAACGGAAACATAATACACGATAAACATAACCACTGCAAAAATCGGCAGTGCCAGGAAACGGTTTGTCACCACCTGGTCGATTTTATCGGAGGTGGACATGCCGCCTTTATTCTTTTTGGTGTAACAATGCTGGATCATTTCACCGATGTACATATAACGCTCATTGGTGATGATGCTTTCGCTGTCATCATCCAGCAGGTCTTCTGTTTTCTTGATGATGCTTTCCACATCGGGTACCTTTTCCATCTGTTCCACGATTTTTTCATCCCGTTCGAACAGCTTGATGGCATAGAATCGTTTCAAGGATGGAGATACATCCTCCAGTTTTGCCGCAATGTCATTGAGTGCGCCTTCCACTTCCGGTGCGAAGGTATGCTGGGGGGCGCTGCTTTCTCTTGCCGCCGCTTCCACAGCCGCTTCTGCCGCTTCTTTCACACCAGTGCCTTTCAGCGCGGAAATCTGCACCACTTTACAGCCCAGCTCTTTGGAAAGACGTTCCACGTCGATTTTGTCGCCGTTCTTTTCCACAACGTCCATCATGTTGATGGCAACCACAACGGGAATCCCCAGTTCTGTCAGCTGTGTAGTCAGATACAGGTTTCTTTCCAGATTGGTGCCGTCAATGATGTTCAAAATCCCGTCGGGTCTTTCCCCGATGAGGTAATTTCTTGCCACCACTTCTTCCAGTGTATAGGGAGAAAGGGAGTATATGCCCGGCAAGTCCATGATGGTCACTTCTTTGTTGCCTTTGAGCTTCCCTTCTTTTTTCTCTACGGTTACCCCGGGCCAGTTCCCCACAAACTGGTTGGAGCCTGTCAATGCGTTAAACAATGTGGTCTTGCCGCAGTTGGGGTTCCCGGCAAGCGCAATCTTCATGCCCATGTTGTATCTCCTTCCTATTCGTTAGTCACACCTAACTCTCTGCCAGAAAAAATGGCTCGTTCTCACGAACCAATTATCTGACTGCAATCATTTCCGCGTCAGCCTTTCTGAGGGAAAGTTCATACCCTCTGACGGTAACCTCTACAGGATCCCCGAGAGGCGCTACTTTTCTGACAAAAATCTCTGTGCCTTTGGTGATGCCCATATCCATGATACGGCGTTTGACAGCGCCTTCGCCTGTCAGCTTCACCACAGTGACTTTTTCACCGATTTTTGCCTGCTTTAATGTCTTTGTCCCTTCCATATTGTCACTTCCTTATACCATGATGCGCGCTGCCATGGATTTGCTGATGGCTACGCGGGATTCTTTTACATTGACGATCATATTTCCGTTGATCTCCGATACCACCGTCACCTGACCGCCGATAACAAATCCCAGACTTTCCAGAAATCGTTTGGTATCATCCCGTCCGCTGATTTTTCTAATGGTTTGCATTTCTCCTGTTTTTGCCAGTGTCAAAGGCATCAGAACTCCTCCTTCCATACTTCACGTCCTTTTATATTTTCAGATGATGAGATAGATTGTTGTTAGCTTCAACTAACATTCTGCAAAGAGTTAACCATTGCTAACTAAAGTTGTCAATAGCTTTTTTCTGGTTTTTGCAAATTTATCCATTTTAAACAAATTCCTTAAATCATGCACAAAAAAACAGACATGGTTGTTTGTACCATGTCTGTCTCTATTTTCTTATTTTCTGCTGCATTTTCCGCAGCTGCCACAGTCACCATGACAGGTGCCACACTTATGCTTTTTCACTGCCACAAGTGCCCCTACAATGGCTGCCGCAATGACTGCCAAAATGACAAAATCTAAAGGGTTCATAATCCCCCTCCTTTTATACAAATAAGCCCAAAAGCAGATAAACGCCAAAGGCTGCCAGCCATGCCACCACACACTGCAAAATCACAACGCCCAGTGCCAGCCAGCCGGATTCCAGTTCCCGTTTCACTGCCGCGATGGCTGCCACACAAGGGGTATACAGCAGTGTGAATACCAGAAAACTGATGGCAGAAACAGGTGTAAAAAGGGTATGGAGGGCAGACCCCAATGCTGCTGTGGAAGTTCCCATCAATACGCCCAATGTACTGATAACGGCTTCTTTTGCTGTAAAGCCAGTGATGAGGGCTGTAGGGATACGCCAGTCGTCAAAGCCCAGAGGCGCAAACAAAGGTGCCAGCAGATGCCCAATGGCTGCCAGAATACTGTCCGCGCTGTCTGTCACCACATTCAGACGGCTGTCGAAGCTCTGGAGGAACCAGATGATAACCGTTGCCAGAAAAATGATGGTGAAAGCACGCTGTAAGAAGTCTTTCGCCTTATCCCACATCAAAAGCAGTACGCTTTTTGCGGAAGGGAAACGATAGTTCGGCAATTCCATAACAAAAGGAATGGGTTTGCCGCAGAATACGGTTCTGTCAAAAATCAGCGCAACAATGATGCCGATGATAATACCTGTCAGGTACATGCCAATCATCACCAGTGCCGCATATTGCGGGAAGAAAGCCGCTGCAAAGACTGCGTAAATGGGAATCTTTGCGGAACAGCTCATAAAAGGTGTCAGCATGATGGTCATGCGGCGGTCACGTTCCGAAGAAAGGGTACGGCTTGCCATAACCGCAGGCACCGTACAGCCGAAGCCCACCAGCAAAGGCACGATACTTCTGCCGGAAAGCCCAATCTTACGGAGGAGTTTATCCATAACAAAGGCAATTCTTGCCATATAGCCTGTATCTTCCAGAATGGACAGGAAGAAGAACAGCACCACGATGATAGGCAGGAAGCTGAGAACACTGCCCACACCGGCAAAGATACCGTCGATCACCAGGCTATGTACCACAGGGTTGATGCCGTAAGCCGTCAAGCCTTTATCTACCAACGCGGTGATATCGTCAATAAGCAGGGACAGCAAATCGCTAAGCACTGCCCCAAAGACGTTGAATGTCAGGAAAAATACCAGAAACATTACCAGTATGAATATGGGAATGGCAAAATACCGATGGGTCAGAATGCTGTCAATTTTCACGCTGCGGATATGCTCTTTGCTTTCCTCGCATTTGATGACCGTATCGGCGCAAACACTTTCGATAAAGTCATAGCGCATATCTGCCAGCGCGGCATTTCTGTCCATGCCCGCTTCCGCTTCCATTTCGATGATACTGTGTTCCACCAGTTCCAATTCGTTCTGGCTCAATTGCAGCATATCTACGATACGTGTATCGTTTTCGATAAGTTTGGAGCAGGAAAAACGCACGGACAAGCCAGCTTTTTCCGCATGGTCTTCAATCTGGTGACAAACGGAATGGATACAACGGTGAACAGGTCCCTGTTTACAGAAGTCAATGACCTTTGTGGTCCGCTTTTCCTTTGCCACACGGACTGCCGCCTGTACCAGTTCTTCGATACCTTCGTTTTTCGCAGCACTGATGGGCACAACGGGAATGCCCAGGGCTTCGGACATTTTTTCCACGTTGATGGTACCGCCGTTGTTGCGGACTTCGTCCATCATATTCAACGCCAAAACCATAGGAATCCGCATTTCCATGAGCTGTAATGTCAGGTACAGATTTCGTTCAATATTGGTGGCATCTACGATGTTGATGATGCCGTCAGGTTTTTCATTCAACAGGAAATCTCTTGTGACGATTTCCTCGTTTGTGTAAGGTCTGAGAGAGTAAATCCCCGGCAAGTCCACCACAGAACAGTCCGGCTGGCTTTTCATCTGCCCAACCTTCTGGTCTACAGTTACGCCGGGAAAGTTGCCAACGTGCTGATTAGAGCCTGTCAGCTGGTTGAAAAGAGTGGTTTTCCCGCAGTTCTGATTGCCTGCTAACGCAAAAATCATAGGTCAACCCCCTCTTGTGTGATTTCAATGTTTTTGGCGTCCTCCACACGCAGGGTCAGGGTATAGCCTCTGAGCCTGATTTCGATGGGGTCACCCATGGGAGCCACTTTTGTCACCGTTACTTTTGTCTTGGGAATCAGCCCCATATCCAGAAAACGGTAGCGCAGTTCCCCTTCGCCGCCCACCTTGGTGATGATGGCGGACTGTCCAATGGGTAATTGATGCAATGTCATATTTTCTACCTCGTATCTATCTTCATCTAAAAAAGTAAACCATAACTAACATCAAAAAGTATAGCATAGCCCCAAACCCATGTCAATAAAGGCGGCAGCAAATCCTAGAGAAATTATATGAAATATTTTTTCGTCACATTTATACCAAAATTTTTCAAAGGTTTTGCCATTTTTGCACCCGCCATCAAAAAGTATCCCCAAAAAGAAAAAGAGCAGAAAAAAATCCGTTTATCAGATGCTTTTTCCGCTCTCTTTTTCTCTCTTTTTATGCCTTGAAAAACTATTCTTCCTCTGCAAAGAGATCGCGATAGGCATTTTCGTCATAGCCAACGGTTTCTTTCAGCAGTACCATCAGATTTTTGCCTTCATGGTGCAGGTCGTCCATTTCCACATCCGCCACCAACTTTCCTTTGTGAACGACAATGGCTCTGTCAATGAATGTTTCCACCGCTTCCAGTTCATGGGTGACCAGAATCAAAGTTTCTTCCCCTGTCAAGCTGCCAGACAAAATCTTCATAAAATCCTGTCTTGTCAGAGCGTCTTTCCCCAGAAAAGGCTCATCCATGAAAATATATTTCGTCCGCTTGGCAAGACCTGCCGCAATCTCCAGCTTTGCTTTCTGCCCCCGTGACATATGCTTTGCCGCCTTTTCCTCCAGTTTGAAAAATTTCACCAGCTTATCATAATAGGCTCTGTCAAACTTCGGGAAGAAATCCGCCAGAAAATCCCCATACTGCTTCGGTGTCAGATCCGGCAGGAAGGTTCCTTCTTCAAAAATGCAGGCAATCTCTCCTCTTACCTGCGTCGCAGGCTTCCCATCCAGCAAAATCTGACAGCCCCTATCCTTCTGCACCAGAAGTCCCGCCATAAGCCGCAGCAGCGTAGACTTTCCGGCGCCGTTCTCCCCAAAAAGCCCCACAATCTGCCCGTCTGGAATCTGTAAATCCACATAATTCAAGACAGGATTTTTGTCTGTTTCCGCAAATCCGTATGTAAAAAAGATTTGTTTGCCTTCGATCATGTTGTTTCCCCCTCGTAAGTCATCTTGATATTGGTAAAGTGCCTTCTGCCGGAAATATACTGCCATGTATCAGATACCAGATATTTTTTACCCACATGCTGACGACTTTCTTTTGTCAGAAAGGCTCCATAAACACCTTCGGTATCGTCTGCCCTATCGGTGACCAATTCCCCGCGGTAAAGAACTTTTTTCAAATCTCTGCTGTATACCGTCAGGAAATACTGCTTTGGTACAATATCTCCTCGATAAAAGAAATCGGAACCGCCAGGCACATCCATTTTGGCTTCTTCTAACGTTAGGAAACTGTCTTTGCCACAGACAGCCGCTACCCATGGGCTGCCAATGATTGTAAAGCGGTGGATGATCTTTCCTTGGCTGTCTATGGAAATACTGGTGGTTTCCACTTCATCATAGCCAGTATAATAACTGTTTACAACCCATGTAAACAAAATACCATTTCCACCTTCCCATGCGCTTTGAGAAAGGGTGTATTGATAAACACTTTGTTCTGTCTGAATTTCCTTTCTGTCCAGCATCCTGCCTTTTTTGTTATAAGTCTCCAGAATAACCTTGTTGTTGTCTCTTTTGATAAAAAGCAGATGATCTCCTACGGCTTCTATCCCCAATACCCATTTATTAGCATCCACCATATCTTCCCCAAATATCATTTCCGGCTCCACAAATTCTTGGGTAATGTAGGGACAGCCCGCATCATAGAGTTTCTGTAAGTCATAAGCATAAATACCAATAACGCCTTCTCTATAAGCATTGGACACCCGCCCTGTCAGATACAGTTTATCATCCAGCACCACCCCAACAGGCACCACATGTGGAAATTTTACCTTTTGCTCATCTCTCTCATAATCCACATTGCCCTCTGCATCCCATTCCATGATCACTTCCCCCTCATAGGGCAGAGAAAAAGGCACCCAGACACTGCGGTATGCTGTGCCATTACATTCTTGGACACCATTTGCACCTTCCTTAATAGAAACGATATTCATCATATCCGGCTGATCATGGAAAATGATTTCCTGCTGCATATAAATCTGCCCTTTGGAATACCGTATACTGCCAGTCGGAAAAACACTTTCCTTCCCCAAAAGGAATTGCTGCCAGCTTTGACAATATCTTTCCCATACAGCCTGCTCTAATGCTGCACGGGTATCCGGCAGACCTGCGTCGGCAGTAATTTCCGCATCCTCTGTGGGCAATAGTATTTGCCCACCAAACTCCAACCGCACATACTGCTCTTTTCCGTCTATATCCACTTTCCATTCTTCTCTTTTCTGAGGCATTTCTTCTGCCCTTTCAAAGGAAACGTCCTTTTGTATTTCCCCCTGTGACAAAGTAAAAGAAAGATTGTGGAAATCGTCCCCCCAGTTTCCTGTCATCTGATAGGGTTCCAGTGCCGAAGGACTGCCCTGTACATCTCGTACAGTTAAAGTTTCCCGCTGCCACAGATGTGAAATACCCATCAGTGCTGCCACAGACACCAGCAAAGAACACCCAATCAATATTGGTACCACGAACCTTCTTCCCATACTGTTTCTCCTCCTTTGCCCGAAATATCCTCAACCATCAGATAACGTTTCCATCCGGTTGTCCCCCTTGAATTCTGCTCCTGAATACTTTTTCTTCCTTTTGCCGTTTCACAGGACATGAGAACTTCCAGCGCGTCCTCATCAATATCCGTTTCCAACTTTCCATGGTAAATCAGTCTGCCGGCAGGATCTTCGCTGACGTCATACACACGCAGTTCCAGAGCGTTCAAAGTATATATTTCTTCCATCTCTGCCTTTCCATCCCACAGTTCTTGGAAGGAGCCAACGGTCAATACACGGTCTTTCCCCACTACCCCATAAGTCACATCTCCCTGACTGCTTTCCGGCAGATAAACAGCTGTGATTTTGCCATCTTCCACCCAATATCCAGCGAACAAATGGACATAATGGGCATTGTCGTCTATTTCGCTGGTTCCTATAACATAGATTCCTCTGCCATCTTCCCAGTCCGTTTGCTGTATCTGCAATTCATCAACAGACGCTTCTGTCTGCTGTTTCACACGGTCCAAAAGTACGCCATCATAACTGTAAAGCTCCATGGTAAGCCCATCAGCTTCCCCGATGAATAAAAGCAGCCCTTCTTTCACATCTTCCAGCCCCAGTACCAAACGATTTTCGCTGACAGGGATTTCTGCCAATGTGGCAAAGGGTTCTGTCATTTTCTGTTCTTCTTCAGAAGTGGATGTATAATCCTCTGCCGGATCGGGACCAAAACAGTACAGCCCCATACTGCCGCTGCAATATTTGTTCGTTGTCATGGTGCCGTAAAGCATTTGCCGCTCCTTGGACCATACCAGCACAGGCGCTTCCCTTATCCACAATTCACTGCTTTGGATATCTTTGTAGTCTTCACCGTTTTCCACACAGACTTCTGCCAGTGGTTTATCCGGTATATACACCAAATTCGTTGGAATCTCGTAATTCCACTTCCTGTACTTAGTACCGCCGGCGGCGCTTGCATGCATTTCCAGCTGAAACACTGCCTGTCCTTTATCAAAAACCGTCGTGGTGCCCTGCAAAGTGCCATCTTCCTGATAAGCATCGCTGGGAAAATGGGTATTGCCTTTCAGCACAGTCAAATCCACTGTATCTTTGATTTCTACTTGACTGTCTGCCGCAGGCACGAAGGTACCATAACTGCTCCAGACTTCCAGTTCTCCTTCTTTCCATGTACCGCTTATTTGTTCCACTGGATATGCTGTTCCCATTCCTGCCCCCATATGGAAATGGTTTTTCTCCAGCTTGCCGTCCTCTATGGAAAAATCCCATGTATTCTGGGAATCCTCAATTTTTCCTTTCAGGGTGAAATCCGCCAAGGCACTCTCGTCCCCCTCCAGATGCCGCAGTTCCATTTGTCCATTCCATACACTGCCACGAACAATGCCCCAAATGATACAGATCACCAGCAGACTGCCGCAGAAAGAAACCAGCGGGAAATAAATCTTCCATTTTCTCATACAGCATCACCCGCGCTCTCTGTTACAGAAAACACATCCAGTTGACGACTGCTGCTGGTGCTTTTCAGCGTCTGACGCTCCACGCTCTGTTTGTACGCTTTTGTGGTGAAATAGTTGAAGAACTCCAATGCGTCCTCATCTATGTCTGTTTCCAGTTCTCCACAATAAACTTCCTTGCCGGCAGGGTCTTCCGTGATATCATAGACAGAAATCTTAAAGCCATTCATGGTATTACCTCGAATAGGCTCTGCCTTTCCATCCCATTCATCCATTGTCCGGTTCATGACCAGCACTTTTTCTTTTCCTACTGCTGTCCATGTGCCATATCCGTTGCCATTGAGATAAACAGGCTTGATGGTACCATTTTCCACCCAGTAACCATTGAAGAAATGTACATAGTATTCATTTTCACCTGTTTTCTGGGAACCTTCTACAAACACGCCTCTGCCATCTTTCCATTTGGTCTGCTGTATCTCAATTTCATGTATGGGTTCTTCTGACGGCATTGTATTGCTGTCCAAGAGAGTTCCGTCATAACCATACAGTTCCGCTGTCACCTTATCTGGCTCCCCGATGAACACCAGCAGTCCTTCTCCTACATCTTCCAGTCCTAATACCCAACGACTTTCGCTGATAGGAATTTCTGCCAATGTGGCAACAGGTTCTTTTTTTACCGGATGTGTTGTGCTATTGGCATCTTTGAAAGATTCCTCCTGACGAGGTCCCAGACAATACAGTCCAATGCTCCCACTGCAATCCGCATTTGTTCTGACTGTGGCATAAAGCATTTCCTGACTTTCAGACCATACACTCAGAACATCTATGCCACTCCACGCATAATTTCTATATGTCATAGAGCGATTCTCATTTTCAATCTGAATATGTGCCAATGGTTTTTCCGGTGTATACTGCAAATGGGTAGGGATTTCGCATGACCAACTGCGAAAAGCCTTGCCTTTCTTCTGCACCGCTTCCATGTCCATATTCAGTACAAGCTGACCTTTGTCATAAATACAGGTGGTGCCATGAAGATTTCCCTCATCGTCATAAAGCTCTGGAGAAATGTAAACATCCTCCTTCAACAGACTCAAATCCACCATATCCAGATTTTCTATTTTACTGTCTGCCGCAGGCTGAAACGTCACATCCTCATTCCACACCTGCATGGTGCCGTCTTTCCAATTTCCTATGGTTTCCCCAGAGCCATAAACAGGTTCTTCATAGGACAGGGTAAAGGATTCTTTCTGCAAAGCGCCATCCTTGATGGAAAAATTCCATCTCTGCCTCACATCAGTGATCCCAAACTGTATATTCAAATCTGCTAATGCGCTCTGATCCCCCTTCAGATGCCGCAATTCCAACTGTCCGCTCCAAGTGTGATTCCAGACGCTTCCCCAGATACCGCCGATTACCACCAAAGAACCGCAAAGCAGTCCAAAAGGAAGATATGCCATCCATTTTTTCATCGCACTTCCTCCTTTCTATTTCGCAAGAGGTTCCCGAAAATCCGCCTGCAATCGGAAAATGAGCCAAATGCCTACAACCGGGAGTAAGAATCCCCCAAAAAACAGAATATCCCGCATTTCGCTAGAACTGCGCCCCTGAGAATACAAAGAGAACATAATCACAGCCCCAATGATTAAGTCAAAAACTCTTGCCGGGCTCATGTTCATACTGAATGATACAATCCATATTCCCACATAAAACAGCAGTAACAGTCCCAACAGCATATTCTTCCAATCCAAACTGTAAGCGATACTCAAAAACTCACTGCGCAGAAACGCCAGAAACAGCCCATTGTGCCGTGTGGCGTCGATGCCTGTCAAAATGCTGCCGTCGTTCATCAGAAATTCCTGTTTTGCAGCCAGACTCACCATCCAATGCATCATAGGAAAATACATAACCACAATGACCATGAGCCACAGAGCATAGTACAGAAAAACCATTGCCAAAGACTGAAGCAAAAAGGCATTTGCCACCTGTGTACCTTTCATGGGCAATGTCAGGAAGGTATAGATGCCTTTGCTTTCCTTCTGGTATTTCCGCAGCTGCAAAAACTGCAAAAACAGCAGCGCCAAAAGTCCTATGCCAAAGAAAAGCGGAATCATACTTTGGTCAATGATGCGCTCATAGGGCAAAAATCCCTTTGCCCGGTAAGGTGATGTTTCTCCTGCCATTCCTGCATACCCACGATAAACGGCAGTGATGACCCCTGCCAGAATGGAAAAGACATAAACTGCCCATCCTCCTTTTTTCATGTTCCACTGAAATACATATCCGCTGAGCAATGCTGTTTGTTTCATACATTTTCCCCTCTTTCCTGCCATGCTTCCTCTACCATTTTCATCACTTCTGCCAGCGTCAGACGGTTTTCCTTGGCTTCTGCCACAAATTGCCGCACCAGATCTCCCGTCATCTCCTGCCGGATTCTGCCCAATGTTTCTTCGTCATAAAAAACCGTGCTGGCTGCGTTTTTCGGTGTCTGTATGAGCCCTTCTTCCTCCATGAGCCGAAAAGCTTTCTGGGCTGTGTTAGGATTGATGCAAAGCTGCGCCGCCAGTTCCCTTCTGGAAGGCAGGCTTTCTCCCACAGCCGCTTCCCCCAGAAAAATTGCCCGTTTCAAATGTCGCACAATCTGCACATAGACCGGCTCCATATCATGCAGCTGCAGATCAGAAAAATTCACAACCGTCTGTCACCTCCTTTCAAGTGTACTATGATTGTCATACACTTCTTAACTGTATGATAGCAATCATACACTTTTCTGTCAACAAATTTTAGAAAATTCAAAAAAAAGAAAGACTTTCGTCATATTTTATTTATAATGATTGTATATACTGATAATATAAAATAAAGACAATTGTTATTTTGTGATAGATTCCAAAGGAGGAATATATATGAAACGACTGACATCTTCTCTGGTTGTCTGCATGCTGATGCTGGGCACAGCTGCCTGCACCGCCAATACAGAAACCGAAGAACCCCCACAAACACAGGAAATGACCGCCGAACAGCAGGCACAAGCCGTTGACGACATGACAGCGCCTGTAGACTCTCTGGTGCGGTGCATGTTGGAAAACGGTATGGAATATGACCCCCATGACCCTGAATTTTTCTGGACATCCCTTGCGTATTTCGCAGGACAGTATGGCAGTGAACATCAGCTGGCAGAAGTGACCGATGATTCCATCACACTGCCCAGCAAAGCCGTTCAGGAATTGGCCATTGCCCTTTTTGCAGACTATGACGACCTGCTGGAACTGCCCGACAGCCTTTCCGGTCGTGTGACTTATGATGAAAGCACAGATGCCTACACCTTTGGCAGAGGCGACATCGGTCTGGCAGAAACCAAACTGACATTCAAAGGCGAAGAAGACGGCGTTGTGACTGTACAGGCAGATCTGGTTTCCCTTATGGAAGATCAGGACATCATCGGTTCCTGGACTGTTACCATGACCAATAACACATACGCTGACGGCATCTCTGATCCTATGTACCTTTACAGCGTTGCCAGCGTAACACCTATTGAAACCACAGAAAACGAAGGTGACAGCCAGACTTCCGGCACCACATCTTCCGAAACGGCTTCCAATGAAATCACAGTCAATGCCGTTTACAACGGTCTTTCCGATGGACATACAGCGGAAATGACACTGCCCGACGGTACTGTCAACGCTTACCAGTTCACAGACAGCAAGGTAGCATCCAAACTGCAGGAATATAACGTAGGCGACGCCATCACATTCACCTACACACAGGAAAGCAAAGACGCGGCTATGGTCATCACCAACGTGGAATAATCACAGGAAAGAAGGGAGATCATGGGCAATCTGAGAAATAGGCTTTTGAAAATCCTGCTGGTTCTGCTGGCACTGGGCGCCGCCCTATTCGGCGGGTGTATTCTGTATCTTGCCATCACAGACCCCATAAAACAGCCTTACCGACAGTATTTCTATCCCATACTCCTTGCCATCTACCTCTCCGCCGTTCCCTTTTTCACAGGACTGTTTTATGGCTATCGTTTCTTATGCCAGTCAGACAGTACTGCACAGGAAACAGGCGCAGTGGTACAGACATTACGGAAAATCAAAATTTGCGCCATCACTTATGGCATCCTCTTTCTGCTGGTGATCCCCTTCTGGATTGATCTGGCAGAAGCAGATGATGCCCCCGGCGCTATGTTCTTTGGGCTTTTGCCCATTTGCTGGGCAGTTCTGTCTTACTTCTGGTCATACAGATACAAAAACAGACTGCTGCAAAATAACGCATAAAAAAGCTGGAATCCGCATAAAGGATTCCAGTTTTTTTATTTTTCTTCTTTGATGAGCCGCCCTGTCCAGCAAAGCAACAGGCGACTGCCCTGTTCAAACAATTCTCTGGAAATTTCATTTTGTCCTTTCAGCTCTTTTGCCATGGACAAAATTTCTTTTTCCATGCCTTCTGCCATCTGCTCCAAATCCGTTCTTTTCTTCCCATAAACGCCTTTTTGCAGATAAACCACCGCCTGCACCACAAAAAGAGCGCCTTTATAAAAGGCTTTCAGCATCTCCCCATCTTTTTCATGGAGGAAATTGTGGACACAGCCATGGTACAAGTCACAAGCGCCTTTATGAACTGCCCGCTGGATGTCCTCTTTTGTGATTTCGCACCAAAGGTCATCCAGACTGCCCCGCAAAGGTGTTGTATCCTGTATGAACTGGAACAAATCGGCTTTATCCCAATGCATCAATTCTTCCCAGCCGCCTACAAAACCACAGAGCTTCTCCCGCATGGGCAAAGCAGACACAGCTTCATCATAAGCCTGCAAATCTTCCAGTTGTAATCCATCCAGCAAAAGTACCACATCAATGTCGCTTTCCGCTGTGGCTTCTCCTCTGCCATAACTGCCCTGTATACCCAGAAAACGTATCCGCTCTCCGAAAATACCATCTACACAGGCTGTCCAGTCTGCCAGCCATTTTTCCAAGTCCATGTCCACTCCTCCTTTTCCGAAAAAACATTTCAAATACAATCTAAAAATAGGATAGCTGGAATCTTTCTATCTCAAAGACTCCAGCTATTTTTTCTGATGAAGCAAGCCCTAAATATGAAGGGAATCCACTTCAAATTTTCTTTATTTCACATGTCTGCGGAAAATATGCTCTGCCGCCACAACGCCGTCTACTGCCGCTGACACAATACCGCCGGCATAGCCTGCCCCTTCTCCTGTGGGATACAGCCCCGTCAGAGAAAGACTCTGTCCGCCTTCTCCACGCAAAATACGCACAGGAGAAGAACTGCGGCTTTCCACAGCCGTCAGCACAGCGTCATCCCGGTCAAAGCCTTTCAGCCGCCGACCCATAGCAGGCAATGCTTCCGCCATGGCTTCCGTCATAAAGTCCGGGAAAATTTCTTTCATATCCGCAAAAACCGTTTTGGGCGCATAGGTCGGACGCACCTGCCCAAAAGCGTTTTCTTTGTCCTGCAAAAAGCTGCCTACAGTCTGGACAGGGGCTGTATAGTTGCCTCCGCCAGCCTGAAAGGCTTTTTCTTCCAATTCCCGCTGGAAATACATGCCCGCAAGGGGATGTTCGCTGCCGAAATCCTCAGGGAACACCTGCACCAGCAATGCGGAATTGGCGTTCTGCCCATCTCTGGCATGTTCGCTCATGCCGTTGACAGCCAAACGACCTTCTTCCGAAGCCGCCGCCACCACATAACCTCCAGGGCACATGCAGAAGGTATAGACCCCTCTGCCTTTGGTGGTGGTATAAGTCAGACGATAATCCGCCGCCGGAAGCTGGTCTGCCGCTTCGCCATACTGGGAAACATTCACCATTTCCTGTGGATGCTCAATACGCACCCCCATGGCAAAAGGCTTCTGTTCCAAGGCAAAACCTTTTTCATACAGCATGGTAAAGGTATCTCTGGCACTGTGTCCCAATGCCAGCACCACATCAGAAGCATCCAGACGTTCTTTTCCATTGATTTCTACGCCTGTCACCATGCCATTTTCCGAGAAAATATCTGTCACTTTGGAGAAAAAGCGCACTTCGCCCCCCAAAGATATGATTTTCTGCCGGATTTCTTTCACGACACCACGGAGCAAGTCTGTACCGATATGGGGCTTGCTGTCGTACAAGATTTCTTTCGGCGCGCCTGCTGCTACAAATTCCTCCAGCACCTTTCGGCATCTAGGATCTTTGATGCGGGTGGTCAGTTTCCCGTCAGAAAATGTCCCTGCGCCGCCTTCGCCGAACTGGACGTTGTTATCCACATCCAGCACGCCTGTCTTCCAGAACTTGTCCACAGCTTCCTTTCGACTGTCCACATCACCGCCCCGTTCCAGCACAATGGGCTTCAAACCCATCTGCGCCAAAAGAAGTGCCGCAAACATACCAGCTGGACCAAAGCCCACTACCACCGGGCGTTTTTCCATCTGACATTTGCCTTCCGGGAAATGATAGGACAAATCAGGGGTTTTGGAAACGTTTTTGTCCCCTTTCACTCCTGCCAGCACCTTGCTTTCATTATCCACAGCCACATCCACCACGCAAACGTAATGGATACGGTCTTTTTTCCGGGCATCCAGTGATTTTTTGAAAATCCGCCATGATGTGATCTGTTCCACAGGGATATGCAGTTGTTTTGCCGCCCGTTTTTTCAGCAGGCTTTCTTCTCTGCCCAAAGGCAGTTTTAAGTCAGCAATCCGAATCATGGCATCTCCGTTCCTTTCCCATAAGGTTCATAAAACACTTCATCCAGCATCAAACCACGGGAAGGCGCCGTAAAGCCAGCTGCCTCCCTGTTTTCCGCTGCCAGAATTTCTTCCATTTCCATGGGGCTGCGTTTGCCTTCCCCTACTTCAATGAGGGTGCCTGTGAGTATCCGCACCATCTGGTACAAAAAGCCGTTGCCTGTAAAAGACAGCACCAGCCGCTGTTCCTTCTGTTTGATGCCGATATCATAAATGGTGCGCACCGTGGACTTTTTCATACGTTTGTTTGCGCAGAAACTTTTGAAGTCATGGGTACCCACAAAGGCAGAAGCCGCTTCTTTCATGGCTTCCACGTCCAATTCGTCTTTGCACCAGAAGCTGTATTTCCGCCAGAAAACGGGAGGCATTTCTCCCGTCCAGATAGTATAGACATATCGCTTTGCTTTGGCGTTCAATCTGGCGTGGAATCTGGGTTCCGCTTCTTCCAGAGAAAGAGCGCCCACATCTTCCGGCAGACGTCCATTGATTTCTGTCAAAAGTTCTGCTGCTGTTCTTTTCCAGTCCATGCGGAAGCTGGCAACCTGCCCTTTGGCATGGGTGCCTGCGTCCGTCCGACCGGAACCGGCGATTTCTGTTTCTACGCCGGCGATTTCTGTGAGGATTTTTTCCAATTTTTCCTGCAAGGTATTATCTGTGTTGCCCTGTTTCTGCCAGCCGTTGTACCGACTGCCATCATAGCACAACACCATTTTGTAAGTTTTCATATCCAAACCGCCTTACTGCTGGATGGCACCCAGCACACGGGGTACAAACTGTTTCTTTCTGGAAACCACACCGGGCAGGTAAATATGATTTTCGCCTGCGGGAGCGCCGAAAGCAGCTTCCACCAGTTCTTTTGCGTTTTCGCCTACAAACACCATATCAGAAGATTCTTCCATGATATTTGTCAGCAGGAAGAACATCATATCCACGTCGTTTCTGTCGGAGTTTTCCATGAATTCCGCAATTTTCGGACGCAGTTCTTCCAGTTCTGTTTTATCCAGAGAGGAAATCTGACCTACACCGAAGTTCACGCCGTTTGCGCTGAATTTCTTGAAGTCCTGATAGAAGATTTCTTCTGGTGTTTTATCCGCCAGAGAGCTGCCTGCACGGAACATTTTTTCCGCATGTTCCTGAATATCAATGCCTGCAATTTTTGCCAAGGCTTCTGCGGCTTTCTGGTCCACAGGGGTACATGTGGGAGAACGGAACATCAATGTATCAGACAGAATCGCGGAACACATGAGCCCAGCCATTTTGGGGTCGATTTCCACCTGATTTTCCAGATACATCAGATATACGATGGTGGAAGTGCAGCCAACGGGCTGGTTACGGAAATATACGGGCATAGATGTTTCCAGTGTGCCCAGACGATGATGGTCGATGATTTCCAGAATTTCCGCTTCTTCAATACCGTCAACAGCCTGGGATTTTTCGTTATGGTCTACCATGATGATTTTTTTGTTGTCCATTTCCAGCAAGGAACGTCTGGACAGCATACCGATATAATTGCCGTCACGATCCAGTACGGGGAAATCACGATGGCGGATTTTTGCCATAGTGCCGCGGATGTCGCTAATAAAATCATCTTCGCTAAATGTGATCAGATTTTCTTTCCGCATGAAGTAACCCAGAGGTGTACTCTGGCTGATCAGTCTTGCTGTCATGTAAGTGTCATGGGGTGTGCTGATGATAGAGCAGTTGTTTTCCTTTGCCAGTTTCTGAATGGTTTTGGAAACAGGCGCACCCATGCAGACAACGATACAGCCTGCGTTCATTTCAATGGCACAAAGCTGGGATTCAAAACGGTTCCCTGTAATCAAAATATCGCCGGGTTCTACATAGTTTTCCAGCAGATCAGGGTTTGCCGCACCAATGAGGATTTTCCCTTCCTGAGGTACCACATCTTCGGGATTGCCCACAACCATGGTACCGTCAATCGTATCCAGAATATTGGAATATTTTGTTTTTGACATTGCCAGAATTCTGGTTTCGTAAATATCCATGTTGGCTGTAGCAATATCTTTGACAGAAATAATGCCTTCCAGTTTGCCTTCGTTTACGATAGGCATAGTCGCTTCCTGCATATCTCTCATGGTAATCCATGCGTTTTTCAGAGACATTTCTTTAGACAGGCTGGGTGTGATCTTGATAGTCACGTCTTTTACCTGTGTACCAACGTGGTTGATGAATGCGGGGCTTTCCACGCCGAAAAAGTCCAGTACATACTGGGTTTCGTTGCTGACTTCCCCAGCTCTTTTGGGTACATAATTACCGTCGGAAATTTTATTTTTCAAATTTGCATATGCGATTGCAGAGCAAATAGAGTCTGTGTCGGGATTTTTATGTCCGATGACAAACACATCTTTTTTTCTTGTCATTTACTGATTGCTCCTTTCTTTTCTTTTGAATATAAAAAGACGCCGAAAGCGTCAAAAACCAATGTTTTTCCATACTTCCAAGCGTCATAATTATATCTTTTTCCAAAAAGCCCGTCAATGATTTTCCACCAGTTCCAAACAGAAAATTTACATCCGCCCTACTTTTCCTCCCCATGTGCTTCTTGTTGGTACCAAAGATAGGACATGACCGTAGGAATCAGGCAAATCAAAAGCATAATACCCATGGTGCCCCAAAACAACTGTTTTTCTGGAACCATAAAACAACTGATAAGAATCACCAAGCCGCCAAAGAAAAATAGTCTGCCGCCCAGCCGCTGTGTTTTGTTCCAAACATTTTCATTGCTCAGTGCCCAAGGTGTTTTCATGCCTGTGAAAAAATTGGATTTAAACTTCGGCATCAGATTTCCCAGAAGGATAAACATCACTGCCACCATGGCACAGACTACACGCCCCACCTGCAAAAAACCAGGATATAGGCTTTCTGTCAAGGTGATGGACATCATAACGATCATAAACACCAGCAGAATGATTCTGGTACCAAAATAGGCGTCTGCAAACCGTTCATAATTTTGTTTTCTGGGGTCAATCTTTGCCAAAAAGGGCATGAAAATCCCAAATACAAGGCTCAGTCCTGCCAAAGGAAATAGTTTGATTTTTTCCCCGTAAGTAACACCGCCATCCAAGTCCCAATGAACAGGCACCATTTCCGGCAGTTTAGGATACAGAACTGCCACCATCAGCAGGGGCAGTATGCTCAGCAGAATCAGCAGAAACGTTTTCCCTTTCATGGTGATCGCCTCCCATCAGAGCTGTCATCCAGCTCATCATTTCTTCTAAAACCGATAAATTCAACTCATAAAAAATATATTTTCCCTGTTTTGTGTCACTAATAAGCCCTGCCTGTTTCAAAATCGCCAGATGATGCGAAATAGTGGCTCCTGTTGCCGGAAAATGCTCGCCAATCTCTCCCGCCGTCAAAGGCTTATCACGCAGCAGACGCAGAATTTCCAGTCTGGTAGGGTCGCTCATGGCTTTCCAGGTTTCCTGTATGCCCATATCATCGCCTCCTGTTTTTTATTTAGATATATATCTAAATGTATTCTATTTCTTTTTTCATTCCGTGTCAATAACATTTTGATATTTATCTAAATATAACACAAAAAAAGAAGCATTCGCAATATGCGAATGCTTTGAGAGGCGCCACCCGGATTCGAACCGGGGATAGAGGTGTTGCAGACCTTTGCCTTACCACTTGGCTATGGCGCCGTAACTGTTGTTATTATAACGCGCTTTGTTCAATTCGTCAAGTAAAATTATGGATTTCTTTTCTTTTTCTTCTTCCTCGTTTCGACATCTGCTAAAAAAATGGGGAAAATCCGCCATTCTTTGGGCTATCTGACGGTTCCTGTCCCACCTTCTATGACAAAGCAGACAAAAGGCAAATTCCTTTTTTACACAATAAAAAAAGCCCCAACCCCACAGCTAATTCTGTGAAACCAGGACTTTCCAGAGGCGCCACCCGGATTTGAACCGGGGATAGAGGTGTTGCAGACCTTTGCCTTACCACTTGGCTATGGCGCCATATGATCCGTGCGGGATTCGAACCCGCGTTACCGCCGTGAAAGGGCGGTGTCTTAACCCCTTGACCAACGGACCATAAACTCCCCGAGTAGGATTCGAACCAACGACCCTCCGGTTAACAGCCGGATGCTCTACCGCTGAGCTATCGAGGAATAATGTCTTCGATTTTTGCCCTTCAGTTTGCTCTCTTTGTTAACCTCCTCCGGTTAACAGCAGGCTTGCAAAGCAAGTAAGAGATGCTCTACCGCTGAGCTATCGAGGATTATACTATGTTTGAAAGTTTACACCTTCAAAACCGAATACAGCAAACATTATATCATAAAATCTTTATTAGGTCAAGCCCTCGATCTATTAGTATTGGTCAGCTGAACACGTTACCGTGCTTACACCTCCAACCTATCTACCTCATTATCTTTAAGGGATCTTACTTCCGAAGAATGGGAAATCTTATCTTGAGGGCGGCTTCACGCTTAGATGCCTTCAGCGTTTATCCGTTCCATACATAGCTACCCGGCTGTGCAGTTGGTCTGCAACCGGTACACCAGAGGTACGTCCATCCCGGTCCTCTCGTACTAAGGACAGCTCCTCTCAAATTTCCTGCGCCCACAACGGATAGGGACCGAACTGTCTCACGACGTTCTGAACCCAGCTCGCGTACCGCTTTAA
>ENA-OPAH01000311-OPAH01000311.1-human-gut-metagenome-genome-assembly--contig:-NODE-311-length-40604-cov-5.520555_pt1 | contig 40604 bp, 30 predicted proteins | sample MGYA00241050_ERZ501416 | MGnify/ENA primary metagenome ERZ501416 (study PRJEB25962, sample SAMEA2042632) | human gut metagenome | biome: human gut; feature: human-associated habitat; material: faeces... | reverse complement strand
TGGCAGTCATGACTTCACCATCATCTGTTTCAACAGTTGCGTATTGTTTGATCCAGCGAGTGAGAGCAGTCTGAGAAACTCCGTATTCTTTACAAAGGGCAGTTTGCGTTTTGCCACCAGATTGATATAGATTTACGAGTGTTCTTTTGAAGTCTTCGTCATAGCGAATACCTTTGCTGTTTGTTGACATGTAAATACCTCCTTTTGGTGTCTACTTTATTGTAATAGATAGTTACTTTATGTGTCCACTTTTTTAATATAGATCCATAATTAAGATAAATGCTGTTAAAATAAAAAGAGGGTAGGAAGTTTCTGTGGGTGATTAATAATAATTCTAAAGTAGATAAGTATAGATTAAAATATCTCTGAATATTAAATGTTTTCTTAGCTAATTCTGATTCGATATTTGTATAAGAAACAAAATCATTAACATGATGGCAGTTTTAATTTGTGCAATAAAAATGGAGAAAAGGATTATGTATAAAGCTCATATCAATGAACAAACACAAGAAATCCAAACAGTAAAAGAACATAGTGTAAATACAGCGATTCTTTGCAGAAAATTTGCGGTGATGCCATTGAAAGAAATTGCTTATGTGATTGGACTTTTGCATGATGTTGGGAAATACCAAAAAACATTTCAGGAAAGAATCAATGGTAGGAATATTCATGTTGAACATTCTACCTGTGGCGCAGTGGCAGTGAAACAAAATTTTGAAGGGGCAATGAGTGTTTTGATGCAATACTGCATTGCGGGACATCATTCAGGAATTCCTAATGGAGGTTTTTCAACAGATTCTTCAGATCAATCAACTTTAAGTGGACGCTTGAAGCGATTTTTTGATGATTTTAGTGAATACGAAAGAGAATTGCAGCTTCCAGAGATAGACGTTAATGCATTCTTAACATTTATGACAACAGATATTCCTAATAAAAATTTGTTGGTTGATAAATTTGCATTTATGACCAGATATTGTTTTTCGTGTTTGGTTGATGCAGATTCCATTGATACTGCTAAATTTTGTAATCATATTGAACGTGTAGGAATGAAGTCGAATTTTGTTTTTTGTTTGGAAAAACTTAATGCAGTATTGAAAAATTTTGTTTGTACTACACCTCTACAAAAAAGTAGAGCGGAATTACAGCAACAAGTTTTTTCTTTTGTGGATAAAAAAGCAGACATATATATCATGAATATGCCTACAGGGAGTGGAAAAACTCTATGTAGTATGAAGTTTGCGTTGGAAAGAGCCATTCGTGAACAAAAGAAAAGAATCATATATGTAATTCCGTATAACAGCATCATTGAACAGACAGCAGAGATATTTGAGAATATTTTTGGTGATGATGCAGAGATTTTGCGTCATCAATCTACATTTAGCATAGAAGATGATTTGATTGGTGAAGAAAGTGACAAACAAATTGCAAAAATGGCAACAGAGAATTGGGATGCACAAATTATCATTACTACAGCGGTGCAATTTTTTGAATCTCTTTATTCCAACAAGAGAGGAAAATTGAGAAAACTGCATAATATGGGAGAAGTTATTTTTGTTTTTGATGAAGTACATACCATGCCGTTGGAATATTTACATCCATGTTTAGAAGGTATATCGTTTCTTGTAAAATATTTCCAAAGTGAAGCTGTTTTTTTAACTGCTACTATGCCTGACTTTGTACATTGGATGAAAGATCATGTGATGCCTTCTCTTGTATTTCGAGAATTAGTTACAGATAATTCACTATTTCGTATTTTCCAAAAATGTTCTTATCAATATATTCAAAGTATTAGCCAATTTGCGTTACTAGAAAAAGCAAAAGAAACTCCAGCAAGTTTGATCATCGTAAATAAGAGGCGATTAGCAAGAGAACTTTACCAAAAGTGTGCTGGAAAGAAATATCATCTTTCAACATATATGTCAGCTTACGATAGAGCTTCTGTGATTAGAGAAATAAAACATGAATTGAATAGATTGGAAGAAGACTTTGGTTTATCAAAAGATATTCCGGAAAATAGAAGAATTACAGTGATTTCAACATCCTTGATTGAAGCTGGTGTGGATTTGGATTTTTATACTGTTTTTCGAGAAATTTCCGGATTAGAACATATTTTACAGGCTGGAGGGCGGTGTAATAGAGAAGGAAAACGGAAAAATGGAGAGGTCTATATTTTTGAATTTGAAGAAGAAAAACAAAAAGTTCAAAATGATATTGGTGCAGAAATTACGAGAGGAATAATTACAAATAATCAAGAAATATCTTCTCAGTCATGTATTGAAGAATATTATCAAAAATTATTTTCTGTTGCAGGAGAAAAATTGATAAAAAAAGCTATGCACCAATACACAAATAATATTTGTTCGATTCCTTTTGAAGACTATGCTAGGGATTTTCAGTTGATAGACAATGATACGATTTCTGTGGTGGTTCCTTGTGATGATCATAGTCAAGCATTGATTGAGGAAATTAGGCAGAAAGGATATGGTGATATACGCAAACTTCAAAAATATGCTTTTTCCGTTTATCTATATGAGTTTGAGCAATTAAGACAACAAGGCATTTTAGAGGATTTTGGAAGTGGGATTTGGTGCTTGACTAATCATGATTATTACGACCCTGAAATTGGTATTTTATTTGAAGCACCAGACTATTTTTTGTGAAATTAGGGGGTGTACCTATGTATGGTTTTCAAATTATGGTGGAAGGTGATTATGCTTGTTTTACTAGACCGGAAATGAAAGTAGAACGAGTGAGTTATGATGTTCCGACACCTGGAGCTTTAGAAGGTTTGTTAAAGAGTATTTATTGGAAGCCAGCTATAAAATACGTGATTGATAAAATTATTGTTTTTGAGCCAATTCAATTTATCAACGTGCGTAGAAATGAAGTAAAAGATAAAGTATTACTTTCATCCATGAAAAGTAAGATGAATGGAAAGGGAGGAGATCCGTGTATTTATGCTGATGCATCACGAAGTCAGCGAGCAGCAATGATTTTGAAAGATGTTAGATATGGTGTGGCATTTCATTTTGAACTGACTGGCTTAAAAAATGAAAAAGAAGATGATGCAGCAAAAAAACATTATAACATTATCAAAAGAAGATTAGAAAAAGGACAATTTTTTCGTGTTCCCTGCTTAGGTTGCAGTGAATTTCCCGTTAAAAAATTTTATATGGTAGATCAGTTTCCTATGCATGAAATTGCCCAGGAGATTTTGGCGATGGGAGATGTTGACCTGGGATTTATGAACTACAAGGTTGTTTTTAGAGATGGAGGGATTCCTATCAATAAAGATTGGGAGTCACCAAAATTTTCTGATAAAGCAGATACAGTTTATTATCGTCCGCATATGATAGGTGGCATTATAGATGTTGCGCAATATAAGGGGGAGTGTAAATGCTGATACAGGCACTTTCGGAATATTATGATATTTTGGTAAAAGAGGGAAAAGTTGTATCAGATGCATATTCTGCTGTTAATGTCAATTATATTGTATGTTTGACAGAAGATGGCAGGATAGATCACCTCATAGAGTGCGATAAAAATACAGTTGCTGTTTTGCCAAAAAAGAGTGAAAAATCTACGATTTGCGCCAATGTTGTAGAGTATAGACCGCTTTATCTTTTTGGACTGAATTATGAAAAGGGCGTTTTTGCAGTTGAGGACGAAAAAAATAAAGCAAAAAAATCTCATGAAGATTTTGTAAAGAAAACCCTGATGTTTTTGGAGGGAGTGGATACACCAGTAGTCAATGCATTCCGTAATTTTGTTCTTACGTGGAAGCCAGAGGAAGAAACAAAAAACAGATGTTTATGTTCTTTGGACAAGAAATATAGTAATGCAAAGTACACATTTTGTTTAGCAGGGCAAGTGGATCAACCGCTACATAAGGATAAGTTGCTTTTGCAGAAATGGGAAGCTTTGTATAAAAAGATGGAGATTTCTGAAGATAATAAAAGAGCCCAGTGTGCAGTGACTGGAAAGATAGAGAGTATCGCCAGAATACATGATAAAATCGAAGGTCTCCCGAGAGGATTGGCAACGGGTTCTGTTTTGATAGGATTCAATAATCCTTCAGAAAGTTCATATGGCAACGAACAATCTTATAACAGCAATATTTCTGAAGGTATTATGCGGAAATATACAAAGGCTATGAATTATTTGTTATCTTCTGGTAACCACAAAAAAATATTTGATGATTTTACGGTAGTTCATTGGGCTATGAGTTCCAAAAAAGAAGATGATGATATTATGTCTATGCTGATGTTTCCAGAACAGAATATGGATTCAAGGGAAATAGAAGAAATGTTTTCGGTAATGCTGAAAGATGCAAAACAGGGGAGAATTACCAGTGAAAGGATAGGTGCTGTTACAGGTATAGATACCAATGTGGATTACTATATGATTGGCTTGAAACCCAATTCTTCCCGCATTGCATTGAAGTTCATATAAAAAAAGCGGCAGATATTTTGCTTCATATTGCACAACATCAGCTAGATTTGCAGATTTCGGAAACCATGAAACCCATACCCTTTTGGGCTCTGAACAAGGAACTGCTTTCTCCGAAAAGTAAAAACGCAAAAGTAAATCCTGAACTTTTAACAAAAATATTTTATGCAGCTATTTATGGTACGGCGTATCCGCAAGCAATGCTTTCAGAAGTTATTAGACGAGTAAAAACAGATGTATCAAGCAATTTGAATACACAAGGAAAAAATGGAAAGCAGCAGAGAATAGATCCGTTAAATAGAACCAGAGTGGGAATGATTAAAGCATATATCAATAGAAAGAGTAGAATTTTATACCAAAAGGAGGAATTAGGAATGTCATTGGATAAAGAAAATCAAAATCCAGCATATTTATGTGGCAGATTATTTGCCGTATTGGAAAAACTTCAACAAGACGCATTAGGCAATAACTTGAATACAACGATTCGAGATTCTTATTTTGCTTCGGCAACCTCGAAGCCAGCCATTGTGTTTCCTAGGTTATTGAAGTTGGCACAATCACATTTGAAAAAAACGAGTAGTGCCATATTCTATCAAAAATTAATTGGAGAAGTGATAGATTTATTAGGCAATGAGTTCCCAGATACCCTTTTACTGGTAGATCAGGGTAAATTTATCATTGGATATTATCACCAGTATCAAAGCTTTTTTGTAAAAAAAGATGGTAAAAAGAATGAGGAGGAATAATTATGCTAAATAATAGATATGATTTTGTAATTCTCTTTGATGTAGAAAATGGTAATCCAAACGGCGATCCTGATGCTGGAAATAGTCCTCGTATGGATGCAGAAACTGGATATGGTTTTGTAACAGATGTATGTATCAAACGTAAAATTAGAAATTATGTTTCTTTGGTGAAGGAGGGAGATGCTGGTTATAATATCTTGATTAAGCCAGATAAATCCTTGAATGAAAAATTTACAGAGGCGTACGAGGCGGAAGGTTTGGAGAAAAAGCAAAAGGGTAAAAAGGCAGATGATGAAAAAAAGCAAGAGACTATATGTGTAGGAACTATTTTGATGTACGTGTCTTTGGCGCGGTTATGTCAACGGGTGAAAATCCCTGTGGCATTGTGCGTGGACCTGTCCAAATCAATTTTGCAAAGAGTATATCACCAATTAATATTCAAGATGTAACTATTACAAGACAGGCAAGAACAACAATTGATAGAAAAGAAACAGGCGAAACAGAAATGGGAAGAAAAAGTGTAATCCCATATGCGCTGTATCGTGCAGAGGGCTATATATCTGCAGCACAGGCAAATAAGATTACAGATATGACAGAAGAAGATGTATCATTGCTTTGGCAAGCAATTATAAATATGTTTGAAGAAGACCATAGTGCTGCGAGAGGAAAAATGTGTACAAGAAGACTTTATATCTTTAAGCACGATAGTGTTTTAGGAAATTGTCCCTCTCATGTTTTGTTTGATAAGATTGTTGTAAAAGAAAAAGAAGCAGTTATAGTACCAAGAACATTTGCTGACTATGATGTTACTGTTGATATGGAAATGCCAGAAGGTGTTGAACTAATTTGCAAATAAAAAATGATATATCAATCCGTTCTATACAGCATTATCTGTACTGTGCTCACAGATGGGGCTTAATCGAAATTGGAAAGGTTTGGGCAGAAAATTATTTTGTTACGAAAGCGAATTTGATACATCAGAATGTGCATGAAAAAAGCATATACGCAAAACGAGGCAAAAAAGTATTTTCTGCAGTTTCTGTTTATCATGATGACTATGGGCTGTTTGGGGTTGTTGATTGTTTAGAGGGGAGTCCGTCTGCAAATGGGGTGAAATTAATCGGTGAAGAAGAAAGATATCATCTTTGTATTGTAGAGTATAAGCCAACGAAACCGAAGAATAAGCTATATTATCATGAGGATATGATGCAAGTATTTGCCCAGAAAATCTGTGTGGATTATGTTTTTCATTGTGATTGTGATGCTGTTTTGTATTATGCTGATGTAAGGCAGCGGATTCAATTGCCTTTACGAGAAAACTATACGGTATATGAGCAGGAATTAAAGAAGATTCTGAAAGAAATGGCAGGATTTTTGGAGTTAGGAAATATTCCGCCTGTGAAAAAAGGGCAAAATTGTAACGGATGTTCTTTAAAAGATGTATGTATGCCTTCAAAAAAATCTTTTCAAAGTATCAGAAGGCAAGTTACAGAAATGAGTGATGATGATTAATGAGAAAGTTATTAAATACAATTTATATCACAAATGAATCATCTTATTTATCCTTGGATGGGGAAAATCTTGTATGCAGTGTTGAAAATGAAATAAAATTAAGGATTCCATTTTCAAACGTAGAAAATATAGTTTGTTTTAATTATATGGGATGTTCGCCGGCTTTAATGGGAAAATGTGTAAAAGAACAAATTCCTATTAATTTTGTTTCTCCACAAGGAAAGTTTTTAGCGAAAGTTTCTGGGGAAACAAAGGGAAATGTTTTTCTGCGAGTGAATCAAATTGATATTTTTCGTCAGAATAAATTGCTTTTAACACAAAATACAATGGCAGCAAAATTTAGTAATACAAGGAAACTCATTCAACGTTCACTTCATGATAACGCTGGTTTGCGGGAAGATAAGAATATACAAATAGTATTGGAAGTATTGAAAAAAAAGATGGTAGATGTTTATCATGCAAGTAGTGTGGAAGAAATAATTGGAATAGAAGGGAATTGTGCAAAATTATATTTTTCAATTTTCGATCAGCTCATCACAAATCCAAAAACATCGTTTTCTTTTGACTATCGAAGCAAAAGACCGCCTCTAGATCCTGTAAATGCGATGCTATCATTTGTATATACATTAGCAACTAATGAATACGCAGCAGCGTTAGAAACAGTTGGTTTGGATAGTTATATTGGTTTTTGCCATAGCCTACATAGTGGGCGTGTATCTTTGGCTTGCGATCTGGTTGAGGAATATCGTTGCATGGTGGAAAGATTTGTCCTTACACTTATTAATCTAAGAATTATAACAGAGTCAGATTTTGAAACACAGATTTCTGGTGCAGTTTGGTTAAATGATAGTGGTAGAAAAAAGGTGTTAACGAAATGGCAGGAGAAAAAAAGAACAGATTATATGCATCCGCATTTAAAACAGAAAATTCCATTTGGCTTAATACCATAGATACAAAGTAATCTGTTAGCAAAATATATCAGAGGTGACATAGAGGAATATCCATGTTTTTTGGTGAGGTAGGTGATAAGTAAATGATGGTATTGATTAGTTACGATGTATCTACAGTAGATGCTTCTGGAAAAACGCGATTGAGAAAAGTTGCTAAAGAGTGTCAGAATTATGGTCAACGTGTTCAAAATTCTGTTTTTGAAACAAATTTAGATTATTCAACATTTTTGAAATTAAAAGATCGTTTGATAAACCTAATTGATCAAAACAAAGATAGTTTAAGATTTTATTATCTGGGAAACAACTGGGAAAGAAAAGTTGAACACATAGGAGCAAAACCAACATATAACCCAGAGGGTGTAATTATTGTGTAGATGCGAACTCTAGGTGTATTTAAAAAAGCGGAGAGGTTCGCATAAATTAAGAAAGCAAAATAAGTATTTTTTGATTAAAAAACCAATTCGAAAGAAATTTATCGTTAAGTCCGCCTATATGCTGTGGTGTGATTGTGAAATGTTCGTATATTTTGCGGTCATGCCTCGTATGAGGCGTGTGAGTAGAAATGCCGGAAGATGTGCGAAAAATCAAATTAGATCAAGTCATGCCTCGTATGAGGCGTGTGAGTAGAAATTCCGAGCCTGCCTTACGGCGAAAAGGTCAATTCCGTCATGCCTCGTATGAGGCGTGTGAGTAGAAATAAAATCTGCGGATATGGCAATACAAATTGTAGAGGTCATGCCTCGTATGAGGCGTGTGAGTAGAAATTCTGCTGACGGTTTCGTCATCGCCAATGACAAAAGTCATGCCTCGTATGAGGCGTGTGAGTAGAAATGGTTTTCCCCCCAGAGGTTTCCCCCTCAACCCCGTCATGCCTCGTATGAGGCGTGTGGGTAGAAATTGAAGAAGGCGATAACTTGAGGGTATCTGACGAGTCATGCCTCGTATGAGGTGTGTGAGTAGAAATTTCAACATGTCAAAGTTATTCTTTGAGAGGCTGCGTCACGCCGTGCATGAGGCATGTGAGTAGAAATCCGACAGATATAAATCAGTTGACAGATTTAGTCAGCTTGCTGTCTGGCAGAGACTTTATTACAAAAGAATATCGAGATGATATCATATCTTTCCTAAAAATTATCTGCAAAAGAACGGTATCAAGAGTAAAACAAAGTACAATCAGGTGGAAAACTGTATTTATTTAGATACACAAGTCAATAAAGCCATTAGCGATGAGGCACCTGCTGTATATTTTTCAAAAGTAAAAGAACAATGCCAAACAAAAAATGTTGTCTTTGGTAATATTATGAGTGATACGTTATTGAAAACGAATCTTGCGGAAAATTGTATTCCTAATAATGTAGACCAGATGACTTTTGAGAATTACGATGAATTCCTGCAGAAGCGTCGGATGTTGATGGCAGATATGATTCATCAATATTATGTGGGATTGTGAGAATAGATAGGTAAAATGATTTTTGTTTGGATATACAAGCGGTGTGTTAGTTCCAAGCAAATTTGAGGTGATAGTTATGAAACAAAACGGCATAGATGAAATTACCATAAAATCTTCTGGTGAAATCAATCCAAAAAGCGGAACCAACACCAGAATTCTTTACGAACATCAAAAAAATGCAATGGAATGTCTGGATATTATGAACAAGGAAAAAGCCTATAGCACTTTGGTGGTACTTCCAACTGGAGGAGGCAAAACATATACGGCTTCTATGTGGCTTTTAAAAAATGCCATTGACCGAAAGAAAAAAATACTGTGGATTGCACATCGTCAAATGTTATTGGAGCAAGCGGCAGAGTCCTTTCAGAAATTTGCCTACGCAGAAGTAATTCCGCATATTTCTTCTTTTCATTTTCGGATTGTCTCCGGTGCATCAAGCCATGATCAAACCATTCATATTCGTCCTACAGATCAGTTGTTGATTGTCAGCAAAGATAGTATCGGGAGAAATCTGCAACGATTGGATGCATGGATGGCTGGGGAAAACGAAATTTATATGATTGTAGACGAGGCACACCATTCTACGGCAAAGACCTACCGAAAAGTCATTTCCTATATAAAAGAAAAAGTACCTAATGTGAAGCTAATTGGTTTGACCGCAACACCATTTCGGACTGCGGAGGAAGAACAGGGGCTATTGGCTAAAATATATACAGATGGCGTACAGAATGGACAGGCAGTACATGGAGATATTGGAATTACATATCAAATCGGCTTAAAAGAATTGATTAATCGCCGGATTTTATCAAAGCCTGTTTTCGAAAGCTATTATACAGACGAATTTTATGGAAAAGAGCTGGGATTGAAAGCTTGGGAAAGCATACAACACTTAGATATGATTCCGGATGACCTTGCGAAAAAAATGGCAGAAAGTTCTGCTCGTAATAAATTGATTGTAGAAACATATCAAGCGAATCAGGAGAAATATGGGCAGACAATTTTATTTGCTGTTAGTGTAGAGCACGCAATCCAGTTGACTGCTCAGTTTCGTAAGGCAGGGGTTGCGGCGGATTATGTAGTGTCCTCCATCAAAGATATGATTACAGGGGTGACGCTTAGCCGAGAAGAAAACGAGAAAAAGATAAATGCTTATCGTGTTGGAGATTTGCAGGTGCTGATTAATGTCAATATCTTGACAGAAGGTGTAGATTTGCCGAAAACCCAGACTGTATTTCTGACAAGACCTACTGTTTCCACGATTTTGATGACACAAATGATTGGTAGAGCCCTGCGAGGAACTGCTGCAGGAGGAACAGCCAATGCTTATATCGTTTCATTCATTGATGCTTGGGATGAACATATTGCGTGGGTTAATCCAGAAAGTCTGTTTGTTGGAAATAATGATTTTCAGGAAAACGCATATGAGCAGAAACAACGGGATTTGCGCATGATAGCAATTTCTAAAATAGAAGAATTTGCAAGAATCCTAGATGATTCTACGGATACCAGCCTCTTGGAAAAGGTACCATTCACGCAGAGAATACCAGTTGGAATGTATGCATTTACTTATTTGGAAGAAAATGGTGGTATAGAGCATGCCTATCAGGTCATGGTTTATAACAGCAGCCAGAAAGCCTACGAAAATATGATGGATAGTTTGCCTGATTTGTTTCAGAGCTTCCATGCTGAAGAAGAGTATTTGTCTGAGCATCAGCTGATGGAAATGGAAAAGCAATGCCGAGATACTTTCTTTTGCGGGGAGATGGTTCCACCCTATGAACCAAAGGATGTTATTCATATTTTGAAATATTATGCCCAGTATGAATCGGTACCGAAGTTTTATACATTTGATGAAGTTGACCGTAGCAAATTAGATGTGGGAATGATTGCACAACATATCTGGGCTGAAGATATGGGAGAACGCAAAAAGGCAGAATATATTGACAAAATTTGGAATGACGCAGACGATAATATGCTGCGGTTGTTCTTTGGCAAAAAGTTATATTTTTTGCGACAGTTGGACATTGAGTTGATGAAAATTCGATATCCGGATATTTATGAGGAAACAGCAAATGTTGTTTATGAAACCAGAAAACTGGAAGAATTATCTTTACATGATATCGGTAAAGTGAACCCGAAACTGGAAATGCAGTTAAGAGATGCGGCTTTTGAAAAAGCGAAAACATCAGATGGTAAATATCAATGTGCAGTTTGTGGAATGAAAAATCGTTCTAAAACGTGCTTCCACGTAGACCATATCATTCCCATGAATCAGGGAGGAAAAAGTGTTCCAGAAAATTTACAGATTTTGTGTAGGCAGTGTAATGGAATTAAGGGAGATCAGATATGAAGGAGTATGCGTATTCTACGCTGGATATAGCATGGATTATTGATGGGATGACTCTTGGATGCCGGCGGCAATATCAGGTTATGGAAACAATCTGGCAAAAAGAGAAAACGTATCTTGAGCTGAAGTATCTGGAAAGTTATCGTCGTTTTGTTTTGGAAATCCAGTATTGGATGCATTATCTTCATGAAAAGAACCTTCTCGATCAGGAATTCACTGTAATACAGCAGGAAATTGCAGCACTCAATGGATCCCTGCAAGCAGAAGATTATCAGAGAGATTTTTTAGGTTTGGATTTATTTTTTAAGCAGGCTCGTATCCGTATTTTATATGGTTATCGAAAAGACTATGTAAAAATCAAGCTGAGAACGTTGTTGAAAGAGTACGGTTATAAAAGAAGATCGCAGAATCTGGTTTTGCATATACAGGATTGTATGGAGGTTTATGGATTGGAAGCAACACTACGAGGTGGTGTACCCTGTAATATAGCAGAAGTGGGGCTTGATGCGATGTTGACGTTTCGGGTTGTTGAGTATAAGAGATGAACTGAATTTCATTGATAAAAAATGTGTGAAATTGTTAAGTTGGTACCAAAACAAGTCCTTTTTATAAAGAAGCATTTTCATTTTATAGTAGGTATAATTGAGAGTATTATTTTTATGGGGAAATATTTAATTGCACTTTATATGAGTGTTTGTGAAAAAAGTTCTTTCTTAAGATAAAACAATAAAAGGAGGAATTTGCATATGCACAATATCATAAATCATTATCCGAATCTATCATGGTCACAATTTGCTGTATGCAATGATAATGCAACTGGTGCCTTTGAAGACATGGTTAGACGTCTCTTCTCTTCAGAATTTTTAGGGGATTCTATGGTTCCACATTCAGACCATAATACTCCTGGAGTTGAGGTGTTACCAATTTTTGAATGTTCTAGTTATGATGGATCGAAGCGAAGAAAAATAAGTTTTCAAGCAAAATATTTTGAGGGAGATGTAAATTATTCCCAAATAAAAAAATCAATGGAACAAGCTATTAAACATTATAGTAACGAGCTTGATTTAATTTACCTGTTTTGCAATAAAACACTTACTACCACAACTAAAGGTTATATGGTCGTAGAGGAATTACTAAAAAAATCTGAAATCGAATTATATCCAATATCTAACAACGAATTGTTAGATTTAGTTTCGAAACATAAGGATATAGCAGAATATTTCTTCTTACCTCGTATAAGACCCAATGGTATGCATATGAATCAAACATATTCAAGTATCATTATAAGTACAGGAGATGAAAAAGTATGCGGCTCCTGTCCAATTAGAGTGGATGAGCAAATCATTGATCCAAGATTACTTCAAGGTTATGTGCAGGAAAAAATACAAGTATGTAAGGCGTTTATTTCTGAAATGCAGTTAGATAAGCTGAAGGCAGAACTTGATAGGATATTTACATATGATCTTGCTGAAATTGAGGGTGCCGAAACCCTACTGTTTTATAGGTATCTTTTGGATTTACATGGTGGCAAGGAAATTGATATTTCTATTGAAGGGCTTACAGAAGAAGATAAAAATGAATTGTTATGGCTTGAAAAATTCTATAAAAATCCCGGACCAGTAAAAGCATATACATACGCAAGTCATTGTATTGAAAGTCAGACTATGGTACTGCATAAAATGTTTTCAGCTCAATTATGGGATGCGGTCACATCTTTGTGTGAAGAAATAATGGGTGATGTATCTACGGAGATGGAGAATGTTGTCAAACGATATTACGGATTAGCATTGTTCAATTTACAAAAATACTCTAAGGCTACCAATTTATTTAAGAGCCTTTATCAGAAAGAACGCAAAGAAGATATGCGTTTGTATTCAATTTTGTCAGAGATGAAGAGTATCAATTTAGAATGGCGTAATGGGTATTATGAGCATAAGGGTAAACTGATTGAACTTACGGAACAACTGGACTTATTGAAGGAAAATAAGCAGTATATTAGTAATAAAAAACTTATTGCTATGTTATATCTTGAAACTGGGTACAACTTAGGTATTAACGAGAAAGAGAATCTTGAAACTGCTATTAAGAGATATAAAGAGTTTACTGAGGAAGTTCAAAATGATTCAATGGTCAAATATATGTTTGCTCTTTGCTTGGAACAAAATGGTAATATCGAAATGGCTGAAAATATATATGCAGAGTTAGACTGGGAAGCAGATGTGAATATTGCCTGTCGATATCTGATTTGCAAATTGACAAGATGTGAATATTCAGAAGCAGTTGAATTGTATGGGAAAATTAAAGATTCTGTGATAAATACGAAACTAAAAGGTTTATATTTATCAGCTTTATTTCATGAACAAAAAGATGATTTTGAAAGTAATCTGAAAGAATTTTTAGCTGATGTTCAGAATGATTTTGAAGGGATTATTGACATTGCTTTGGGTATTCAGGAAAAGAGTCACTTACAAGAGTATATTATTCCTCTAATTAGAAAATATCTTGGTGAAGAAATTGAAAATCTTGATCTTTCACAAAAAACAGAATTATTATTGATTTTTTCATATGCAGAAGAAATTGAGCTTATATTAACAGTGCTTAAAACTATTTCCCCAATAAGTGCATTGAATCTATTTGTTGTAAAGGAAATATATAATGCTACTTTTCTTATTAGTAATAAAGAATTTATGGATCATGATAAAACACTGATCAAATCTAATAAGCTAGAAGCCACAGAGAAAATTGCAGATGTTTTTTTGGAGGCTGATGTATTACGAAGAGAGTTTTTACAGATAAGGTATCTTTGTGCTGGAGCAAAGGGTCAAAGGTTCTCTATGCTGAAATATGCTAGAGAACTTTTTGAAATCACAAAAGATGAAAGCATGGCAAGGAACATTATTGCTTTGCTTTTTGAAAGAAACGAAACAGATTTTAACGCATATGTTCCATACATTAATGTTTTAAGTACTTCTACAAAACCGGACTACTGCATGACAGTTGCTGCTGCAATGTTACGTTTAGGGAAAGTTGAAGAAGCTGATTTATTTGCATATAAAGCATTGTATTATTTGAATGAAACTGAAGATTATGAAATTTATAAAAGCTATTTAGGCTACTATAACCAAAATCTCAATAGATATTATGATAATGATGAGATAAAAAGAGTAAGAGGAAGTTCAGTTGTTAAACTTGAAGAGAATTCACCAGCAGATGGACAAAGTCCTCAAATTATTACGCTGTGTCTTGATTCAGAAAGCGAGTTTTCAGATTTGAATAATACAAGTATGGGAATTACGCATATTTCATCAGGTAGTTCTCTATATCTAAAAATACATGGAAGTGGGCTAAATGAAGTATTGAGTATAGAAGGTATAAATTATCGAATAACTAGTATAAAATCTAGAACTGATTATGCAATGGGATTTATTTTCGAAAAAATTAGTACATATCCAGAAAAGTTTGATGGAGTGATTCAGGTGTTTACATTCGAAAAGTCAGAGGATATAATAGAGAAATTTAAATCAGTAACTGCTGGAACAGAACATATAGAAACACTTCTCAAACTTTATCATTTCAAAGAGAATGATATAGGCTTGCCAATAGATTCATTTATTTATGATAACTATGATCGCTATATTGATGCTTTAAAAATGTTCTTATATACAAAAGATCAAGCATTTTACACTGGTTTGCCAACATATGAAGAAGATAATCAGGAATATATTCCATCGTTGTCTACATTGGTACTATTAAGCTCAATGAATATATTGAATGTACTTAATGGAATTAAAAATAGTTTGCTTTTACCAATGTCATATATGGATTTCTTTGCTGAAAGATATAACAGGGCAAAGGAAAATAAACTTATTTCTCCAGGGCAAATAGTTAATATCAATAATCAAGTAACCTTCATTGAAAATGATAATTCACATGTTGAAATATGGGGAAGAATTATTGATTTTTGTAAGGAATGTAAGAAAATCAAAATATCTGATGAAGAACGCATAGGATTTTCAATTTGGGATAACGTAAATGGAGAACAGTTTATTACAGCGATGCAATTGCACATGATTCATTTAGATTCCTTTGTTTTGGCCAAAAAGGAGAACGCAACTCTTTTATGTGATGATTTATTCTTTAGAAAAATAGCAGCATATGGAAAAATTAGAAATATAAACTTTGTTTCACTATTATATCATTATGTGAACAAGGATTTTGCAGTTACGATTATAATGAAGCTATCAAAAACTAATTATTTGTATATTCCGCTTATTGCGAGAACGGATGATGAATTTGTAGAATTAAAGAAAAACATATTAGATGGTAAGCTAAAGAGAAAATTCTATAGTGATATGCTAATAGCATATAATACTGCTTGGAAAAAGGTTGTGAATGAATTTTTTGGGGAATATATAGAATTTGAGAAAAAAGAATAATGGAATGACTTATGGATACAATATCCTAGAGACTATTGATTTTATGAACTTTAAGGTGCCTATAAAATTAATGGATTATGTTATGTATTAATCAGAGATGCCTGCATTCCAGATTGATAGTTAGTGAGGAAAATCATTCTTTTAGGCATTAAAGGCAATACCTAAAGTCTATCAAGTTGTTTATTATGATTATAAAGATAGCCAATCATTAGTATTCTTATCAGAATGGCAGGATCAATGGAGTTTCTTCCAATATGGGAACAATAAGGGGCAGTCTTTTCATATATGAAATTAAAATTTATGTATTCTTTAATCTGTTTCAGAATATAATCCTTTGGAATTATAGAATCTATATTAGAGTCATCATTTGCATTTGTAAGCTTTGTTTTCTTATCATAGAAGCAGAAATCAATCAATATTTATTTTAACGAGGCAGACAGCAGAACTGAGATTTGTAGCTACAACACTTCTCTCAAAACCAGATTACCGAATACACCAGAAGTATCCTTCTGAGTGCTGGTTAATCGACGATGATAGAATGGCTGCCTGACTTTTGAAGTTAACAAGAGGCGTTTCTGTTTAAGCTGACAGCCCTTTATGATGACGTATGCGGCAGCACTGCAAGCGAGCTAGCAAGGAAAAATACCGAAAGATTAAAGAGAAAAGAATAATGAAAATTCTGTCTTGTGCATTCAATATGGATACCGCCTGTTGGAACTACGGATGGATGATGGAACGCTGATTGCTATTGATTGCACTGCCGTAGAAAATGAGGTGGTCGACAATATGTATGAAAGGTCAGAACTGAACTATCTAATTTACAATGTTCCGCTTGAATATACTGAATTGATACTCAACGGAGACCCTGTGGAGTATCTGAAAACTGTGACCGGACATAAGCCTTTTGAGAGTTGATGGCATCACCGCCTGCAGGAAGAATCCTGAGGGCGGTTTTAGTGGATATAAAAAATTCATCAAACGATAATATAACTATACAAATGTGAAGATAATTTCTTGTATTTTGTCATAGTCGGAAGTATAATTTAGAATAAATTGATAGATTTTTTGATCTGAATAGGATAATACGCTCTAGTATTTTGAGTTTTTCGGGAGGAAAAGATATGTCTGTGAGTTACAAAAAGCTATGGAAATTACTCATTGATCATAACATGAACAAAAGTGATTTGGCAAAAAAAGCAAAAATGAGTCCTAATACAATTGCAAAACTTGGCAAAAACGAATCTGTTTCTTTGGACATATTAGTGAGGATTTGCTCAGTTCTTCATTGTGACATAGGGGATATCGTTGAAGTTGTAGACTTATCTGAAAAGAGCACTTCTGTCGAAGAATGATGAATTATAGGGTGATACAGATGAATGAATCAATTTTAGATAAGAAAATAAAAACTTGGGAGGACCGGCTACTTGACTTAGGAAAGCGAAATAAAATGATTTCCTTCCGAGAAAGCAAACGAGCAACCTTGAAGATTCTTAAACCAAGCTTTGAAGAATTATACCAACAGATTGTTGTAGATGAAAAAGAACTGACATTTCAAAAGGCAATTGACCGTGATTCAGATGTACGCGTTTATTCCATACTCAATCTTTTGGACAAGCTGTCATGCCCTATGGAAGTCAATATTGGTGACATTCGAGCAGAAGGTTCACTGCCTGAGATCAAAAAGACTTTGAAGCATCTTCGTTCCAAGGATCGTCTGGCTTTGGATGAGCAGGGCACCAATATTCTTTATTTGGTTTTTGGCTTCATAGAATGGCGCGAAAAAGGCAGTCGGTCTACTGATAGCTGGGTAAAATCTCCGCTGATTTTGGTTCCTGTGACACTTACCTTGCCATCTTTAAACGCTCAATACTCACTTCAAAAACATGAAGACGAAGTTGTGGTTAATCCAACATTAGCTTATTTGTTTGAGCGTGATTATGGCATTTCTTTGCCTGAATTTGATTCTGACAAAGATACGCTTGAAAGCTTCATGCAAAAGATGGAAATCCTTGTTGATGAGCGGGGGTGGCGTATCATAAGAGAATGCAGTATGGGTTTGGTCTCATTCCTCAAGATCAGTATGTATAATGATTTGATTCGGAATGAAGATCAGCTAAAGACTAATCCTATTATTCGTGCATTTGCAGGTGAGCGCAATGAGGTCAACACTGTCGACGGTGATTCCTTTAAGTTTGACCATGACGCATGTCGAGCTATCGATTCGTTCCAAGTTCTTGATGCCGACTCCAGCCAGCAGGATGCGATTGCCCTTTCGCAAAAAGGTGTTAGTTTTGTAATGCAGGGACCTCCTGGCACAGGTAAGAGTCAGACTATTGCAAACATTATTGCCCAGGCATTGGCTGATGGCAAAAAGATTTTATTTGTTTCCGAAAAGATGGCGGCATTGGATGTTGTTTATCGTCGTTTGAGTGATGTTCATCTCGCAGATTTTTGTCTATCCCTTCATAGTCATAAGGCCAATAAAAAAGAGATTCTTGACCAGTTGAGCGCAAATCTCAGTCTCCAGCGGATTAGAGTCAAGGATGAGGAAATTGCAAAACTTACACGCCTGGATATGATTCGTGAACAACTTAAAGCCTATGTGCATGATATTCACCAAACGATCATGCCGTTGGAAATGAGCCTTTATGAGGTTTATGGCGCAATTCTGGAACTGGGTTCCTTACCGGATATTGAGATACATTTGAGCGGTGTTGACCAGCTTACAAAAGATGATGTGAACAGGCTTGCTCTGATGATTATGAATTTGGATAAGGCGCAGGGCGTTTTAGGTCCACAATGGTATAAAAATCCATGGCAAGGCATTCTTGGCTCTTATTTGGAAGTAAGCCAGAAAAGAGAGCTTCAAAATAAGCTTCAGGATGCTGTTAGAATTCTATCCGTTCTGGAAGAATGCAAATTAGTCGATAAGAGCCTCGCAGATATTATCTCCATAGACACACTGGATGCTTTCTGGGAACTGTATGAACATGCTGTCCATTGTAGCTCAATTCCAAACGGATGGTTCCACAGACCTACTGAGCAAGAAGAACACTTAGTCCGTGCACTATGCAAGAGAAAACACACCATTGATAGTTTGACTCAAGAACTGACTAATAGATATGGGCATGAGTTTTTTGATATGTCAGGTCAGTCTGTGGCGATGGAACTCACTGCCTCGATGAAGAAGTACTGCGATGTCCTTCGGAATAACGAGGAATACGATACTGCATTTGAACTTATGGAAGATGACTTGCAGCGGGTAGTTCTGTTAGATGAAACCTGTCACTTGTTGATTGATGCCCTCAATGTTTTTTCAGCTGAGTATAATTTATTGATACAGTTCGACTTTGATTCGGTAGATGCAGTTTTGACAGTTTGCAAAATGCTTCTTGAGAAACGCAAATTAACTTATTGGTATTTCAGCGAGTTAAAATCTGAGCACCTTTTGCAGTATGTCACCGATCTGCGGAACAAATTACATAGCTTTGTTGACCAGAAAGAAAGACTTTGTAAGCGATACTCTGATGGCATTCTTGAGCACAAGGGGTTCGACCAGATATTATCTCAATTAGTATTGGCGGAAACAGACCTTCTGCCTTTGATTTCCGATAATAGATTAACATATTCGACACTGTGCGATATTTCTTCTTTTGAGCCAGATGTTCTCCAAAATGTCGAAACAGCGCTAAATCATACCTCTTTTGCTGGTATGAGACAAACATTTGGAATGCCCAGGCCTACTACTTTACGAGAAGTAAAAACTCAAATATCGGTAATTGAAAAAGCTCAGCAGAACAAGATCGTCTCAAGTTGGCACTCCGCTTCTACAAGAATTGCGGCTAAACAATTGCTGCAGGAGGTGTTAGGCAAAACAAATGAGCTTGCCGAGGCTAAGAAAAAACTGGAAAAATTTTTCAAGCAGGTTGGTATTGTAATCGATGTCGACACTATGTCTGATTCTGATGTTGCAAAGTTACAACAAGCAGACAAAGTCGTTCCTGAAGCAGTGTCAATTGTTCGATGTTGTAAAAACGATTCTGCATACAATCTGCTGGATACAATTGACCAAAATTCAGAAAACTTTTCTGCATTAGTTCAAAAAATCAGCGATCTTCGCACCGAATACAGAATCATTGATTCTCTTGATAATTTTGAATTGCTTGTTGCGCTGCAAACCTATCGTGACGCAGTTGTATTAAGTGCACCCTGTTCTTCTTGGGCAAACTCAAAAGTGGAAGCATTTGCAATATTGGATCAGGTTATGGAGATAGCAAACAAGCTAAAGACACAGCGAAATCAGATTTTGGAAACATGCGAAGAAACGGTGTTTGCATTGGATTACACGGGGATATTGAATCGATTCAAGGCTGAATATACGAGCTTCTTTAAGATTTTTAAGTCATCCTACAGAGAAGATACAAAGCAAATTCGCCTTGTCTTTAAAGAGGTGCGCAAAAAAATCTCTGATGACGAAATCATTGCACTCTTGCATGCCTTGAGACAATACGATGAAGATTTGAAGGAATATAGGGCGTTTTCTGCACAGATTGCTAAATTATTTGGCATACAAGAATATGATATTGGGTTCGATTGGGAAGCTATTAAAAAGAGGCTTGATGCTTTTGATGCTGTTGGTCATCTCTTTCAGGATGACTATGCCACATATCGCTTCATTGTTGAGAATTGTTGGAACAGTATTTACGATGTCCTGGTCAGCTATGATGAACTAAATACATGGTTCGTTGATAATGAAGTGGCCAAAAAGTATTACGCTAATCTGTATTTGGGCTTTGAAACAGATACTGCTAAAATACGAGACGCCCTTTGCCACGCACGAGATATTTGCACGATTTTTGATTCTGCTGATCGGTATCTCGAGTATATGCTTTCAGGCATTGTATCCCAGGATGTAGAGAATGCAAAGAAATACGCAGCGGATATTGTCACTGTTAGAGCGTGGTTAATTTCACAAGCTAACAAAATTAACGAATATACTGGTATTACTTATGACGAAAGCTTTGATGAGTGGAACGAAATCCTTTCGCAGCTTGAGACATTCAACGACATTGTATCGGAAATTGGTGAAGATCCTGGATATGACTTGGTTAAAAAATACAGCACTCAGAGAACACTTGTTGATGATTATTTAGTAGTGTTGAAGCAAGTCACCCAGATTGCTGAATACGCACAGTCCGTCCATCATGTTGCTACCAATCAGGCTGATATTAATGAAATGGATGTTAAGCGATTGATCGAAGATATTCGCATTATTATCACAAATGTAGCGCTGTTGCAGTCTGTTTACACTAAGCTTTCCATCTATTGTCCTGAAGGATACTCCGCACTAAATGTAGATGAAATTAAGAACGATTTGAACGCAATTCTTCTCTATCAGTATACTCGTGATAACCTGTCCAGTATTGAAGATGAAGCGCGTGAAAAGATTGGTAATGAATATAGTGGCGTGTCTACTGATTGGGATTCTGTCATTTCAAATATTGTTTTCAGTGGCAAAGTGATTCAACTTTTGTCAGGTAATATTTCTGCAGAATTGAAAGCAGCCTTTGTTTCTGGTGTGCCTTTGTATTCGGATGCCCAAGTGGCGGAACTGTGTAATTATCTCAGTACCGCCCGAGAAGTTGAAACAGTGTTTCCAACTCTTGGTACAGAAAGAGAATTGGCATCCAAAATTAAAGTTCTTGAAGAAATGTGTGCAGCACTTAATAGTGCAATCAGGACTAAATGTGTCATTACTTCGACAGCATATGTTCAGTGTAGCTACTCCGGTATTATTGCAGATTTGGAGAAGCTGGCTCGTGTTCAGGAAACCAAGATGGCATTTGATGGTGATCTTAAAAAAGTCGAGAAGATCCTGCCTAAGCTTACATTTGACAGCAGTACAGATTGGGACTATATAGCAGAGATTTTCAATCATCTAAGACAGGTCAAACGAGTAATTAGTATGAGTAGTATTGACTCTGAGATTATGCAATTTGTGACTAACGGCATTCCGGGCATTACAGTTACAGCTTATAAAGTGCAAATTGAGAAGCTTGTTGGCAACAAGCAGCTTATCAGCAGTCTTACAGGGTTATTTGCGAATAAAGCGATTCTCGAAGCATACAACCTATCAAAACTCACTCGTCGTTTCAGAAATTGTAACGAGCAGTTCTCTACTATAGATGCTTGGATTGACCTGCGAGATTGCAAAAAAGCCTGTGTGGATAATGGGTTAGAAGATTTCATTGTGACTGCTGAAGATACTTATTACCCTGCAGGAATGCTCAAAGATGTTTTCATGAAGAGCTTTTACTACGAATGGTTTGAGAAGGTCTGTACCAGAATCGAATCGGTCTCATCTTTTAGAGTTCGTACTCAGGAAAGCCGCGTTGATACTTTCCGAGAATTGGATTCCCATCAGCTACCTGTTGACCAGATGCGAATTAGAGAAAAGCTTATTCGGGAAATGCCAAGCAGACATAATTATGGTAGAGCTACTGATGAAATGTCCATTTTGCTTCATGAGCTCAACAAGAAACGGAAGATCATGCCTTTGCGCAAGCTCTTTAGGACAATTCCTAATCTCTTGCTTAAGTTGAAGCCCTGTTTGATGATGTCGCCACTTTCGGTTTCCTACTTTCTTGAAGCAGAAACATATCGGTTTGATATGGTAATTTTTGATGAGGCGTCTCAGATTTTTCCTCAGGATGCTATTGGCGCTATCTTCCGTGGTAAGCAAGTAATCATTGCTGGTGACAGCAAGCAGCTGCCGCCTACCAACTTCTTCTCTGCCAGTACGAGTAATGATGTAGACTTTGATTACGAAGATGACGAAGAGGAAGAGGTCAACTTCGATTCTATTTTGGAAGAAGCATCAAACAGTCTGCCCAATCGTTCTCTGCTGTGGCACTATCGTAGCCGCTTTGAAGAATTGATTTCATTTTCTAACCAGCAGATATACCAGAACAATCTTATCACTTTCCCTAGCAGTACTATTCATGCCAAAGATACTGGCGTTGAATATGTTCATGTTCAGAATGGTGTGTACGAGAACCGATGCAACCGGGCAGAAGCACAGGAGATTGTTCGCATGGTTGCGGAGCACATTAGAAAGTATCCAGATCGTTCTTTGGGTGTCATTGCGTTTAGTGAAAGTCAGCAATCCGTTATTGAAGAAGAAATCAATAAGTTCAGAACAAGCAATCCATTTTATGAGCGTTTCTTTGATGAAGATAAGGATGAACCATTCTTTGTTAAGAACCTTGAAAATGTTCAGGGTGATGAGCGAGATACAATAATGTTTTCTATTTGCTATGCTAAAAATGCCCAAGGCAGAATGTACATGAGATTTGGACCTTTGGGGCACCAGGGCGGCGAACGAAGACTGAATGTCGCAATTACCAGAGCGAAGTATAATGTTAAACTTGTTGGCTCCATTCTTCCGGAAGATATTGATTTGTCCAAGACTCATTCTGAAGGTGTCCGTATGCTTCGTACCTATATCTCTTTTGCAATGAACGGAAGTTCCGATTTGCCGAAAATGGAGAAAAAGAATAGCTTGTACGATGTAGATACCTTTAGTGAACAGGTTGGCAAATTCCTTACATCTCGTGGTTGTTCTGTTAAAATGAATGTTGGTAGCTCTGACTACACAATTGACATTGCAGTCGAACACCCGAAGAAGCCTGGCCGGTATATTGCAGGTATTGAATGTGATGGTAGTTCCTACTACATAGCCAGAACAGTTCGTGATCGTGAGCATCTTCGTACTGCGGTTCTGGAGCAGATGGGTTGGAAGATGTATCGAGTATGGTCTACGGAATGGATTCGTAATCCAGAAGCCGAAAAAGAGCGACTGATGACTTTTATCCAGGATGCACTGATACATCATGGAGAGGTTGTTTCGGAGACTTCTACAAGTGATGCTGTTGAGGAGATTGTAGGAACCGAAGTGATAAAATCTGATAGGACGGTCAAGCCTCAAAACTCAAGCGATCCGTATAATTTACCATTGTATGAAGAAGGAAAATGGTGGGATAGGCCAAACCATCGAAGAAATGATAATCTTTCCAACATTGCAGACATGGTTTTAGCAGTTGTTAAGGTTGAGCAGCCTATTCATATGGAACTACTGTACAAGCGTGTTAGTCAAGGATTTACAACCGGAAAGGTAACACAGGGCGTTCGTGAAACCATTGATATTGCAATTAGAGAATATATGAAGGATGAAGTTGTGATTGAAGACCAGTTTATCCGGCTTGCAAGTTTGACTGCTGTGCAAGCAAGAAGATCCAGACTTGGTGATCCAAATAGAACCATTGAGTACATTTCTATCCCTGAAATTGCAGCAGCCATGGAAAAGGTTCTGGTTGGTGCATACGGAATGGAGCGTAGTGTTCTGTGTTCCGAGGCAGCGAAGATATTTGGCTTTGAACGTACTGGAGCAAAAATTAAGCAACGCACGAATGAAGCTGTAGATTATCTGATTCGTATCGGAAAAGTATCCGCCTATGATGACAAGGTTCAGCTCTTGGAGGTTTAATTATGACAGAAAAAACACAACTCAACAAATCTCTGAATAACGGCAATGCCACTGTTCTCAACAGGGGCATTGCCCCCAAACTGGGTCGTTCCAGCGGAAGTTCGACGGTGTTGAATCCCTACTTGTCTGAAAATGGTTCTATTGCAGAAGGAACATTGCTGTGTGGTAAATACCGCGTAGTGGAAAAGATGCCGGTAATTACAGGAGAGGCCGATTTGTATATATGTGCTTTTTCCGACAAAAAGTATGTTGCAAAGGTATATCGCCGTATCGTTTCCATTAAATCGGAAGTGGCGCAGCAACTTAAAAAATTGAAGTCACCATATGTTGCAACGGTTTATGAAGTTGGTGAGTACCGTGGTGCAACGATTGAAATCTTGCCTTTTTATAGCAGAGGAAGCTTGAGTGGCAAAACATTCAGTTATGAACAGCTACGAGACAGTATTATTCCATGTCTAAACGAGGGTTTGAAAGCCCTGCATGATGCGAAGATCATTCACAAAGATCTGAAGCCGTCTAATATTATGGTGACGGATGATCAGCAATCCGTATCAATTATTGACTTTGGCATCAGCTCTGTAACCGAGGCAGGAAACACGATCATTGTTACACAGACTGGTATGACCCCTGAATACTCCGCTCCAGAAACCTTCAAAGGGTTGTATTCCACTCATGCAGACTACTATTCTTTGGGTATAACATTGTATGAACTTTTCTGCGGAAAAGCTCCATATGGCAATATGCCTGCAGAGGATATCGAAAAGTATATTGCAATCCAGCGTATTCCTTTTCCTGAAACCATGCCAACAGAGTTGCAAGAACTCATCAAAGCGCTTACATACTTCGACATTTCCAACAGGCGTGATAAAAACAATCCAAATCGTCGTTGGGGCTATGATGAGGTAAAGAAATGGCTGGAGGGTGTAAAGCAGACAATTCCCGGTGAGGGTATTGACAGGAGAAGTACTAGACCGTATTTCTTTGCTGGCAAAAACTATACAGCCCGTACAGATTTGGTTCGTGCGCTTGTTGAAAACTGGGATGAGGGAAAGAAAGAACTGTTCCGCGGTAAACTGTCAGACTATTATAAAATCTATGACACAGAGGAATTTCAAATTTGCCAGACAGCCGAGCGAGAAGCAATGCGTTCCAGCGGCAAGGATGATTTTGTTTTCTGGAAAGCCATGTATGCACTTCAGCCTAAAACGAAGGACTTTTTCTGGAAAGACCGCGTTTACATCAGTCTGCCTTCGTTGGGGAGAGACTTGCTTGAACAGCTAAGAAAGAATAGACCGACTTTGAATGAGTATATCGATGGTGTTTTGCGGGAAGAACTTCTATCCAAATACATCGAGATGAAAGCCCCGAATAATGAAAAAATGCTGGCAGCAGTAAAGGGTTTAGAGGCTACTTACAAGGCGTATGTTAATAATCCAAGAGAGAAGCAGATTACGCTTTACTTGGTAGCATATATGCTATCCAATCAAAAAATACTGTATGTTGCAGGGCAGGAGTTTCATACCCTTAGCGAATTGACTGCGTATATGAAACAACTTCTTGGCGACAACAACGAGAATCTGGAGCAATTCAAAGAGTTTTGCCACAGGCTAATGGATCAGTATGATAATTTGATTCCTGCTTTTGAAAGCTGGCTTATCGCTATAGGAAAAAGGGATGCGCTTGACAGTTGGAAAGAAACAATGAGAGCTTAACTGGTTACTTAATGGTTATAGGAGGTACTTGTTTATGAGCGGACCAAAAACATCATCTTATACGCTGACTGCAGAACAACGACGTATTCTGGCGGAACAGCGCAGAATAAGAATTGAACGTGAAATGCTTACAAAACAGCTTGGCGATATCCGAAGTGTTATTGCAGAAACTGAACGGATTATTGAGCAGATCGAACCGCTCTATACAGAAATCGGTGCTGATACCACTAGGCTTTTTCAAGTTAAGGCTTTGCGAAAGGAAGCAACAACTGCTCTATCCCAGGCATTGTCAGTAAGTGATACAGATGGATCTGCAAAGCTACATGAAGCAAATAAAAGCTTGCGCACTACTGCTCATAAACTGACAGCTGTAGCAATGGCAGTACAAGCAGAGTATTCTTCTGCAGAGAAATCATTTCGTTTTGCAGTAGCGGACAGTATTGATGCTGGTTTTGATTTCTCATTTGACATGGTGGGAGATACTTCTGACATTAGTAGAGATCCTTATGCCCTAAAGATTCAAACCGAGTTGGAAAGTCTGTCCGGACTCTTCTTGTCAGCTACCCACAGAGAAAGGGAAGTTGCAATTAAAGCAAAGTTATTAGAAATTAACGATCTAGGCTTTTTGAAGAATTACTGTGCAATGACAGTTATTCCTTTTGTAAAGGAGTGTCGCGCATATAGTACTTCTTATGCCGCTTATGGAGAAGAATACGAGCGCAAACGGTACATTTATGAAGCAAATGCTAAAGCAATCGGTATTATGGTAGAAGAGATTCCTTTCTCCGCTGATGCTGTGGCAATTCTTGACACTAAAATCAAGGAAACCGATGAAATCATATGTCATCAAGACGAACAGGCATATATCAGCCAGTGCGTTGATGAGGCTATGCTGGAAATGGGTTACACTGTTGCTGGTAACCGTGAAGTTGTTCGCCGTAATGGAAAACGCTTTAGAAATGAACTGTATCTGTTTGACGAAGGAACTGCTGTTAATGTTACGTATTCTAGCGATGGTCAGATCACAATGGAATTAGGCGGTATAGGCACGGATAACCGGTTGCCGACCGAAGCAGAAAGTGCGAGATTAGTTTCCGATATGCGCACCTTCTGCGATGATTACTATGAAATTGAGCGCCGACTGCGCAAGAAGGGGATTATAACTAAGCGAATCTCAATTCTTCCGCCTGAAGAACAGTATGCCCAAATAATCAATGTGTCTGATTATAGCCTAAGTAGAGAAGTTGCTGAGTACGAGGTCAAGGGTACAAAGAGAAATGAATCAAAATCCAAAATACAGAGGATCGGTGAATAACTATGGAAAAATATAAAGTATGTCCTGTCTGTGGATTGCACAATAATCCTCTTATGCTGGAGTGCAATGACTGTGAAACAGATTTGCAGAATGTTCCTGTTGTTGATGAAAGCATGGAGCGTGTCGCAGAGCAGGATAATGAGGAAACTGCTACGCCAAGTCCCGCTCCACCCATGGTAAGGGTATGTGATTGTGGTACAAAAAACCCGGTGCAAGTTCGCTGTTGTTCTGCTTGTGGAGAGGACATTTCGATGATCGTCCCCACTCCGGATTGCGCCCCTACTGTACAGCGATATATGCTTTCTTCACTAGATGGGACTTTTGTTTACGAAATCAATGAAGGCACCACTATTATTGGTAGAGAAAATGAAATGCGCGAGTATCTTTCTTCCAAACTATATGTCAGCAGAAAACACGCTGCACTGGAATTGAATCTCGCAGCAGGCATTCTAACAATTAAAAACTGCAACACCACGAATTACACTTTTGTGAACAATACGTTGATTTCTGGAGACGTTGCGGTGGAGTTGAAGGATGGCGACGAAGTTGGTATGGGAGGCAACGAACAGAATGGCTCTCGCCAATCTGAAGCCGCATATTTCCTGGTGAGGATTGGATCATGTATATAGCACGAATTCTCTATCCTGTTAATGTGTTAGGTCCGGGCAAGCGGATAGGTATTTGGTTCAATGGATGTAACCACCATTGCCTCGGCTGTAGCAACCCTGAGTTATGGGAACCTCAAGAGCGTTACAAAACTACATTGGAAACACTAATGCGGTTGGTTGAACACATATACGATAATCAAACTGTTGATGGGTTTACACTTACCGGCGGAGATCCTTTTGCGCAAGCAGATGCTTTGCAGCAGCTTCTACCCAAATTATCAAAACTCTCTAATGATATTTTGGTTTACACTGGTTTCGATTACGAAGAAATCCTTCTAAAGTATCCAGAGCTTGTGTCCCAGATTGGCGTATTGATTGATGGCAAATATATTCAAGAACGTAATAACGGTGCAGTTCTTCGTGGGTCTGATAATCAACGGATTCTTATCTTGAATGATCAGCTTGCCGAAAAATATAGTCGCTATCTTTCGACTGCACAAAATGAAATTCAGAATTTCACCGCACTTGACGGTATTATATCTGTAGGTATTCACCGGCTAGGATATGAAGATCAAGTAGATACTATACTCAGAGGGAAAGGATTGGAAAATATATGAGCGATTATTTGCCGAAATGGCATCGTGAGCTTGATATTTTCAATAAAATCAAGCCCATAATTATTTTGGAAGGTAATGTCCTTGACAGTTATCAATATCCTCTTGATGGAAATGTTCCAAAGGGAAGTGTATTGAGATTGGAACAATATCTCCATTATTACTTTAAAGATGCTGGATATCAAGACATAGTGTTCTTTGACGGTATTCGTGGCTTTTATAATACTTGCGAAGATGGATATTTGCAGTCATTTGCCAGTTTAGTGAGTGCAACCGTATCTAATCAGCATATCCATGCTGATTTCAAAGGTCGTAATGGAACTGCGGCGTCTATTGTTCGATCTGCAATCACGCAGAATACAAGGGCAACAGTTGTTGTGATGAATTTTGCTTCAAGATATATCACATCGCCTACCAACATGGAACAATCTGAAATTGACAGTTATACTGTACTGCTACAGGCTTCTATGGATGCAAAGGATGTAAGGACTCCTAATGGAATCCTCAAAAATCTTGTAGTTATCATCGCCAATAAAATCAATGATATTCCAGCATGGTTTTATCTTGATAATCCTAATGTCAAAAATATTATGTTGTGCACTCCTTCTAAGGAAGAACGCGAACAACTTGTCAAGAGCGTTCGTTTTCCTAGCTTCTTTGCGAATGACATTTATGTGGAAGAATCTCCATATTATCAAAATCATCCGGAGGAACTGGAGAAAATTCAGGACAAGTTTGTTGGTATGACGGAGGGATTTAGCTTCACTGAGTTAAACGGCTTGCGTCGCCTTGCAAAGAACCAGCGGATTCATATTCGGAATTTGTGTGATGTGGTTGATCTCTATAAGTTTGGAATTAAGGAAAATCCCTGGAACAGTGTCAACAGAGAAGAAATCAAAAATGCTCATTCAATTTTTACTAATCGAGTAAAGGGACAAGAGTCTGCTATAACAAAAACTCTGGATGTAATAAAGCGCGCGATGACTGGTATGTCTGGTTTACAGTCATCTTCTACATCTCGTCCCAAGGGTGTTCTGTTTTTCGCTGGTCCTACCGGTACTGGGAAAACCGAGACTGCTAAAACATTGGCTGAACTTCTCTTCGGCAATGAACGCAGCTGCATCCGTTTTGACATGAGTGAATATGGACAATCTCACAGTGATCAGAAGCTGTTGGGTGCACCTCCCGGGTATGTGGGGTATGAAGCAGGAGGTCAGCTTACCAATGCTGTTAAGAACAATCCTTTCTCCATTTTGCTTTTTGATGAGATTGAGAAAGCACACCCGTCTATTCTGGATAAGTTCCTTCAGATCCTTGAAGATGGTCGAATGACAGACGGACAAGGTAATACCGTGTACTTTTCTGAAACTATTATTATTTTTACAAGTAATTTGGGTATTTATGGAATGGATAGTACTGGAGAACGCACTTTGCGTGTTACATCACAGATGTCTTATGAAGAAGTTCAAAAGAGCGTTAGAAAAGGTATTGAAGAATACTTTAAGCTTCAGCTTGGTAGACCGGAGATTTTGAACCGTATTGGGGAGAATATTGTTGTTTTCGACTTCATCCGTGAGGATGTAGCAAATGATATATTGAAAGCTCAGGTCAATAAGATTATCCGAAATCTTCAGTCCGAGAAGAAGATTACTTTGTTCCTATCTGATGTGGTAATGGAAGTTCTCCGAGTAAAAGCTGTTGAAAACCTTGATAATGGCGGTCGTGGTATCGGTAATATAGTCGAGAGCCTATTGATCAATCCTTTGTCGAGATATTTATTTGATAATGAAATCTTCGAGAACAGAACCGTAGTAATTGAAGACATAAATGCTGATACTCAGCCTTATTCTTTAGTTTGCACGGTTTCTTAAGCAAGAGGTATCACTATGAAAATATGCTTAAATGTGGGAATCGGCAGTGGGAAAGCCGAGTGTGAAGACACAGCCGTATTTAACAACACTTTAATAAATAATAAGACAATATTGCTCGACTCTGATTTGTTTCAGTGTGTCGGAGTGGCTGATGGCGTTGGTGGGAATGCTGGTGGGCGAATTGCTAGCCGATATATAGCACACCAAGTATCTCAAGCAGATTTTTTTTCTATGACACAGCGGGACATACATGCCTTTGTAACTGACATCAATATGAATCTGATCGACTATGCTGAATCGATTCCAAATAAGTCGAAAATGGCAACCACACTTACCTGCGTGGTTGCCACAAAGGATGGATATTATCTCATTCATGCAGGAAATACAAGATTGTATGTTATGCAAGGCTCTTACCTAAAGCAATTAACTACAGACCATACTACATATAATTGGTTTATTGAATGTGGTCAGTATGAAGCTGCAGAAGCTTGCGGAAAAAGTGAAATTAACTGCTGCTTTGGTGGCGGAAACCCACAATATGCTAATAGACTTGTTATTGAGAAAGTTTTCGATGACTTCTTCCCTGATACACTTATACTTACATCTGATGGCATCCACGACTTTGTGGATCTTGATTGTATGGAAGATGCATTTTCGTCCGGTGACTCCGATTCTGAAGTAGCTCAGATAATTACAGATAAAGCTCGTAAGAATGGATCAACAGATGATATAACTATCATTATTTTGAGGAGGTGACTGTTATGGGACTTAGATTTAGGAGGAGTGTAAAAATATGTGATGGATTGAAACTCAATTTCGGGAAAACTGGAATGAGCGTGACTGTAGGTAGTGGACCCCTGAAGAAAACATTCAACACGAATGGCAATGTAACAACAACGGTCGGTTTACCGGGAACGGGCATATATTGGACTGAAACAGAGCGGCGTAGTTCACGGAATAATAGCAGAACGTCAACTTCTCAACAGACAAGAACACCGATACAGCCTCAGCAGATTGATTATCAAGTAGCTCCTGCGGTCGATAATTACTTTACCGTGGAGGAATCTAGTGAGGCAGCTGTTTCGTCAACCTACAATACGGATTCCAACAGATCCGATATTTTGCATACAACTGTGCACGATTCAAGTGCTCCTGCAGAAATGAAGGGATTATCAGCAGAGGCTATTAAACGGATTTATTTGTACGAAGATGCGCCAATAGATTGGACAGAGCTTATTGCAGGAGCAACTGCAGACGATTTGCTCATGGATCAAACTGTGCATACATATTGTGCGCAGATGGCACCAAGAATCCTATCCGGCGATGTAGACGCTTATCTTGAGGTCATAGAAAGAATGCGTCCTGTTGACGATTTGGCATTGTACAGTGGCGACTTCGAATTTGGAACAGATTCGCCTTCTTATATTGAGGTGGAGTTTTGCGCACATCCAGAACGCGTTTTGCGGAATGGTTCATTGGATATACTGGTCGAAGAATTAATTTCAGCTGTTGCAGTCCGTGTTGCACGTGATCTTATGGCTTTGCTTCCTGTATCGAAGGTACTAATTCATATAGAGATTGATGGTAAAACAGTATTGTCCGTCAATTTTGCAAGAAGCGAATTGTCTTTGAAAAATTTCAGAAACAGCATAGCCGCCGATATTGTGCGGACATTTCTTCATTTAATTGTTAATGATTTTAGAAACCCGGTTGATGTTGGAAGACTATCTGTTTAACTCAAAAGCGAATGTGATTCTAACTCACTTATATGTTACCATATGGAATTATAATCTTCCTACATACTCTGCACACATAAGCCACTGGAAACTGCACATCCCCATCAGAAATAATATCTGGAGGCAATAGAATAGCTCTGCTCTTATTCATTGATCTTTCTGTAAACAGGGCGGGCATTTTTTCACCATCAGGCAAGAAAAAATTACCACCTCTGCTGATCAATTTTCCTTTTTCCAATTCGCCGCCGCAATAGGGACATTTTTCAGCGCACATAGCGTCGCCTCCTTGAAAAAAATATATTGTAAAATACATTTGTGATAACACTTGTCTAAGAGTAGGGAGAATTCCTAAAATAAAGGGGTTCTCCCCTATTTTCTGTCAACAAGTACGTAAGAAAGGATTGCACAAGGATATATCATACTCAAATTTTCTGCACCCACAGATTCACTCAGCTTTCTGTTCCAACGCTTGCAAAGAATCAACGATATTTTTCAACGCCTTTTCCGCTGTATGCTGTTTAATCAGTCCTTCTTTGGCATAGGCAGCAAGGTAGAGTGTCTGATCTTCCATCATTGCCACAACAAGGGCAGGATTCATATTTGCAAATCCAGAACCGACAACAGCAGTACATACCTGATTTTCCTCATCAAATTGCAGTATATTTCCGATGGCATTCAGCAGTTGGCTAACTAGTAGAAAATCTCCATTTTCAATATTCATATGAACTGCTTCGGTAGGCAATTTAGAATGGATTTTACGAAGCAAAAAACTGTTTCCACCAACAAGATTTGCGCAGTCGGATAATGCGTTACACAATATGGTATTGATTTTTTCCTTTGCATCCATGGGATTCACCTCGTTATTTTCATAGGGCAGTATCTATGAAAAGTATATCATTGTAGGGAATGACCGTCCATATATTCGAATTGAAAATATGTCTTTCTGGTTTCTTCAAGTACCCACTATGGTGTATTGGTTTCACCTCCTTGTTTCCCACATTCACCTCCCTTGTATCCTCCATTCACTCAAACTATATTTAAAGAACTATACCCATGTATCTATACTCCATCTATCATATCTTGGGCGGAACCGCTGTTGCCAGAAGCAGCTGTTCGTTCCGAAGATATTCTAGGAACATGGTTTTCAAATAAGCCTTCATATTTTTCACACCAGAATAATTCCGACCAGCTGTATGATGCAAAAATCCGATAATATCCAGACTGTTGACCTGATTTAACAGTTTTTTGTCTTCAGGGAAAGAAGTATCATAAAGTTCCAGGATACACCGGCAAAGGGAATCCACCATATACAGCTGATCCGGCATATGTTTCGCAAAGTAATCATATTCAATGCGCTGTTTGACATCCTCCAATCGTTCTGTATAACCGGAATATGCTTCGTCATTAGAAGGAGATTCCGATTCCAGTTCCTCTGTTGGAAAAGTGGTTTCCGGTTTTGCGTGGGCAGGGTAGAGGTATTGTTTTTCCGGGGACAAAACAAGAAAATACAAATTGCTGCGATGACCGCCTTTCTTTGTTCGTTGTTCCATTTTCTGCATCCAACCTTTTTCACACAGCGAAGCGACGCATTGTATCGCAGTCTTTTTGGAACAGCCCGCTTTCTCCGCTATGGTGTTATAAGAAGGGTAGCAGGAGCGGGTATTATTATCGGAAAAGGCGCACAAAACGCAGTAAACCAATTTTTCAAGGGCAGTCAATTCCGAGGAAAAGAGGACATCTTTTTCCACCATGGCAAAAGGTCGTGTTAATTTCATAAGCATTCCTCCAGACAGAAAAAGACCACACAGAGAGAAATTTTTCTCTTTCTGTGTGGTCTTTTGACCTAAGACAGATGATAGTGACAATGATATTTGCTAACAAAATGCTAACAAATCAACTTGAAACCTGCTTTTTTCTCTGGCTGGACAAAAGCCTGGATTTTTCTTGCTTTCTGCCATAAAACCCAGTGTTTTCAAGGCTTTGTGCCATCACTTGTTAACACAAACAAGCACCTAAAAACACTGGAAAACCCTCACCCCTAAAGACTCGAAATCGTTTGTTGCCATGCGAAAAGAATGTAAGAAGAGAATAGAATAATTACATTGTACAATATTCATGCGAACCATTTTCTAGAGTTGTTCAGTATCTAGAGAATGGTTTGTGAAAGTCTTTGAGAAAAACTAGATGCCAACAAATTAACTATACGAGCCTGATTACAGTTTCAATACATGCAGAAAGATGAAATAAAAACTTCTTTGGTTGTGGTCACTTTCTGTTTATAGCATTTTTACATGCCTTTATTCTTTCCCTTTTATTTTTATAAAAAAATTGCTATACTGTTTCTATAAAAAGCCCAAAAGGCAATTCTATAGATTTACAAAAGAAAAAGGAGGGAACGTCATGTCATCTTATCGGGTGGAACATGATTCTATGGGGCAAATTCAAGTGCCCGCAGACGTATATTGGGGAGCACAGACACAGCGCAGCTATGAAAATTTTAAAATTGGTACGGAAAAAATGCCGACAGAAATCATTCGTGCTTTTGCTATTTTAAAAAAGGCGGCTGCCTTAGCTAATTTTAAAATTGGCAAATTGGATCAGAAGCGTTGTGATTATATCGGTCAGGTCTGTGATGAGATTTTGGCAGGAAAACAGAATGAACAATTTCCTCTTGTCGTATGGCAAACCGGAAGCGGTACCCAATCCAACATGAATCTTAATGAAGTGATTGCAAATCGAGGGAATGAAATGGCTGGAGAAAAACTCCTTCATCCCAATGACCATGTTAATATGTCTCAAAGCTCCAATGACACATTTCCAACAGCCATGCATATTGCGGCATATCTGGAAATTAAGCAGAAATTATTGCCTGCTGTTCAGCGAATGATTGAGCAGTTATCTGTTTTGGAAGAAAAAAATCAACAGGTTATTAAAACAGGAAGAACCCATTTGCAGGATGCTACACCGATTACCTTTGGTCAGGAAATCAGCGGATGGCGTGCAATGTTGGAAAAAGGTTATCATATGTTAGAAATATCTTTGCCGGGTTTATCAGAGTTAGCATTGGGTGGTACAGCCGTAGGCACGGGGCTAAATGCACCGGCAGGCTTTGCGGAAGCAGCTGCAGAAGCAGTCAGCAGCCTGACGGGTGAGCATTTTGTGACAGCTCCCAACAAATTTCATTCTCTTACGGCTAAAGATGAATTGGTTTTTGCCCATGGTGCATTAAAAGCTTTGGCAGCGAATTTAATGAAAATCGCTAATGATATTCGGTGGTTAGCGAGTGGACCACGCTGTGGTTTGGGGGAAATCCGTATTCCGGAAAATGAGCCAGGAAGTTCTATTATGCCGGGCAAAGTCAATCCTACACAGTGCGAAGCGGTTACGATGGTTGCCGTACAGGTTATGGCAAATGACACAGCCATTGGGATATGTGCTTCTCAGGGAAATTTTGAATTAAATGTATATATGCCTGTCTGCATTTATAACTTCTTGCAGTCTGTACGACTTTTGACAGATGTATTGGATTCCTTCCGCATTCATTGTGTAGCAGGAATTGAAGTGAATGAAGATAAAATGAAAGACAATTTACAGCGGTCTTTGATGCTGGTTACAGCATTGAATCCATATATCGGTTATGAAAATGCTGCAAAGACAGCGAAAAAAGCCTATGCGGAAAATATCTCTCTAAAAGAGGCTTGTGTTTCCCTTGGATTTTTAACAGAAGAACAGTTTGACGAGATACTACGTCCAGAAAAAATGGTTTGATCAGAGGAAAAGAGGAATTGATATGACTTTAGACGAAAAAGCATTACAACTTCATTATGAAATGCAGGGGAAAATTGAAGTGGTATCCAGAAAACCTGTTTGTACCAGAGAAGATTTGTCCTTACTATATACTCCCGGGGTGGCTGAACCATGCCGTGTGATTGCAAAAGATGAATCAGAATCCTATCGCTTGACAAGACGTTCCAATTTGGTTGCTGTCATTACAGATGGAACGGCAGTTTTGGGACTTGGTGACATTGGACCCGTAGCGGGCATGCCTGTTATGGAAGGGAAATGCGTGTTGTTCAAAGAATTTGGCGGTGTGGATGCTTTTCCGATTTGCGTGGATTCAAAAGATGTAGACACCATTGTGCAGACCATTCACTTGATTTCCAAAAGCTTTGGCGGAATCAATCTGGAAGATATTTCTGCGCCCAGATGCTTTGAGATTGAAAGAAGATTAAAGGAAATCTGTGATATTCCTGTATTTCATGATGACCAGCACGGTACTGCTATTGTAGTAGCGGCAGCGATGCTCAATGCCATGAAAGTAACTGGCAAAAAGATGGGACAGATGAAAATTGTAATCAATGGGGCAGGGGCTGCCGGAATTGCCATTGGGAAATTGCTGGTACGAATGGGCTTTGGAAATATTATCCTTTGTGACATCAACGGGATGATTTGCGAAGGAGATGCTGGTTTAAATGCGGAACAGGAAAAGGTTTCTCACATTACAAATCTGCATCATGAAAAAGGAACCCTGGCAGATGCCCTTCGGGATGCAGATGCCTTTGTTGGAGTTTCACGTCCCAATATGGTCACAAAAGAAATGGTGGCTTCTATGAATGAGGGCATTGTTTTTGCTATGGCAAATCCTGTGCCGGAAATCATGCCGGAAGACGCAAAAGATGCCGGCGCAGCCGTTGTTGGAACAGGTCGATCTGATTATCCCAATCAGATCAACAATGTTCTGGTTTTCCCGGGCATTTTCAAAGGAGCTTTGGCAGTCCACGCTCGAGAAATCACAGAAAATATGAAGATACGAGCAGCTTATGCCATTGCTTCACTGATTCCTGATGCACAGCTTAGTGCAGAAAATATCATTCCTTCTGCACTGGATAAAACAGTTGCGGATGTGGTTGCGAAAGCAGTTGCGGATGTAGCAAGGGAAGACGGCGTTGCTGGAATTTAATGAAAAATGCTTTAGAACAAGAAATTAAAACACAAACATTTGAAAGAACATGATAAGTTTATTCGAGAGAGTTTCAAGTTCCATGAAAATACATGTAAGAAGTGTAATAGATACGGTGGGCTGAACCAATTTTAGGATATCAAAAAAGAACCAATTGTTTATCAATTGGTTCTTTTTTTGCTGAAAATTTTCACAACAAAAATGTTTTTTATATCATCGGAAAAGAAATGAAAAATAAAAAAATTGGGTAAATTCAAAATGAATTCAATTTTGCTTATTTTGTATTTTTTATTACGTGAGAAGTTACCTTTCTCAAAAAATAAGGAGGTTCTTGCATGAAGGTAAAAGGATTGATCATAGCAGTTACGACCATGACTTTGGCGGTTGGATGTTTCTCTGGATGTTCATCTGCAACAGATGATACAGCGGAATATCATTGGAAAATGGCACTGAACAGTTCAGCCGGGGATGCGGCATATGACGGTGCAGTATTTTTCAAGGAAAAAATCGAAGAAATTACAAATGGCAGAGTAGAAGTTACACTCTATGGCGGTGCCAGCCTAGGAACGACTTCCGAAGTGCTGGAATGTATGCCCATTGGTGTAGCAGATATTATGTGTGAATCCGTCGGTACATTGTCAACATTTACAGATTTGGCAAACGTAGATGCGCTGCCATACATTTATAGTGGCTATGACCATTTTATGAAAGTTTGGGAAAGCGATCTGGGCGACGAAATGAAAGAAGTTATCGGCGACGAAACAAACTTCAAATTGTTGGGGAACATGTATCGCGGTGCCAGAATCGTAACGGCAACAAAAGAAATGACAACACCGGAAGATATGAAAGGCTTTAAACTGCGTGCACCCAATCTGGATGTTTATTTGAAAACATGGCAGTATATCGGCGCCGCTCCTATGCCTCTGGCAATGAGTGAAGTTTATACTGCACTGCAGCAGCATACGGTAGAAGGCCAGGAAAACCCTATGAGCGACAGTTATAACTATGCGTTCCAGGAAGTTTGTAAATATTGGATCAAAACCAACCATGTATACAGTGCCAATGTATTTATCATGGATCGGGATTATTTCAACAGCTTGCCCGAAGACATTCAGGCAGCAGCCATTGAAGCATCTGAATATGCTTCTGATCAGATGAATAGCCTGATGCTGGACAGAGAAGCAGAAACAGAACAGAAACTGATTGACAGCGGATGTACTGTTCTGGAAGTAGACACACAGGAATTCATTGATTACTATGCAGACTTTGTAGATACATATTATCCTGAACTTTCTGATTGGGCAAACCGTATCAAAGCAATGGATCCAAATCTGGAAGGAGCAGCTGAACAGGAGGAAACTGTTCAGGATGATGCAGCAGAAGGTACTGCATAATTAAAGAAGAAAATAAGCAGAAAGGAAGATTTTATGCTGAAAAAATATACAAAATTTTTGGACGGTCTGGAATCTGTCGAAAAGGTATTTTTGGTAGTGACAGCGGCAATCATGGTCATTGTCATTGCATATCAGGTCGTTCTTCGTTATGTTTTTAATGCGTCCAATGCCTGGAGTGAAGAGCTGGCGCGCTATCTGTTTATCTTTGATGTATTCATTGGTTCTGCCATTGCGCTGCGGAAAAACAGCCATTTGCAGGTAGACGTATTTTTGAACCTGATGAAAGAACGAACAAAATATATTTATACCATCGTTGTTACAATCCTTGGTATTTTGTTCTTAGCGGTATTGTTTGTATATTCCATTTCCCTGTGCAAGATCAGTGCCGTGAATATTACACCCGGGCTTCAGGTTTCCATGGCAATTCCTTACGCATGTATGCCATTAGGTGCAGTGCTGATGATTTTGACATCTTTTGAAGTCATCGGGAAGAACGTGGAAAAATTAAAACAATGCAAGAAAGGAGCGGATGTGTAAATGAATATTGGGGCAGTTATCATCATTGGATTGATTATCCTCGCACTTTTTGGGATTCCTATTTATCTTTCCCTGGGGATTTCCGCTTTGATCGCTATGGCTATGGCAGATCTGCCTTTTGAAATTCTGGCGCAGAAAATGTTTGCCGGCATGAACTCCAGCTCTCTGCTTGCGATTCCCTTCTTCATTCTGGCTGGTAACATCATGTCAAGAAGTATCACGGGGAAACTGATTGGTATATCCAACGCGTTTATCGGATGGATTAAAGGTAGTTTGGCGCTGGTTACTGTTGTGGCTTCTGCCTTGTTCGGCGCAATTTCCGGTTCTGGTGTTGCGACAGTTTCTGCCGTAGGTGGGACAACCATCCCTGCCATGAAGGAAGAAAAATATCCTGCACATTTTGCGGCAGCAATTGCATCTATGGCTTCCATTCTGGGACCTATTATCCCGCCATCCATTACACTGATTGTATATGGCAGTATCACAGGGGTATCTGTATCAAAACTGTTCCTGGGTTCTGTTATCCCCGGCGTGCTGCTGGCTCTGGTTTTGGCAGGTTATGCGCTTTTCTATGGCAAAAAGCATGATCTGCCTGCTCATAAACGGAAATCTCCTAAAGAAATCGCTTGCACAGTAAAAAATGGTATCTGGGCATTGCTGATGCCTGTTATCATTCTGGGTGGTATCTTTGGCGGTATTTTCTCTCCCACAGAATCCGCAGCTGTGGCGGTTATCTATGCACTGCTGATCAGTTTCTTTGTATATAAAGATATGTCTTTCAAAGATTTGGGTTCTGTTTTGATTGATTCTTCCATCTCTACAGCAACCATTCTGATGATGGTAGGTCTTTCTAAGTCCTCCAGTTATGTTGTAACCGTTTCCGGTTTGCCTGAAATGATCTTGAGTGGCTTTGCATCCTTTACAGACAGCCCTATCGTTATCCTGCTGCTCATCAACGTACTGTTCCTGATTATCGGTATGCTGATGGAAGCAAATGCAGCTATCGTTATGATGACACCACTGCTGCTGCCTCTGATAAAAGCATTTGGCATCGATATCATTCAGTTTGGTATTGTAATGTCCTTCAACATGTGTATCGGTCTGATTACACCTACAGTTGGTATCTGTATGCTGATGGGGAACCAGTTGGCAGGTTCAAAACTGTCGGCTGCGTTGAAGGCCGTTGCGCCTATGTTGCTGATGTCTTTGATCATCCTGATGCTGATCACATATATTCCCGCTTTGACAACTTGGTTGCCCGGATTCTTAGCTGAATAAAAACAGGCTTGTATTGCCCATAAAAGGCGGATACATCAAAAGCAACTATCAATTTCATAAAAATAGGAAAGCTGGAATTCTCTGAATTATGAACTGAACCCAAAAAGTTAGACAATATTTTCAAATTAAAATTGTTTAAGAAGC
>ENA-OPAH01000307-OPAH01000307.1-human-gut-metagenome-genome-assembly--contig:-NODE-307-length-41224-cov-4.022420_pt1 | contig 41224 bp, 60 predicted proteins | sample MGYA00241050_ERZ501416 | MGnify/ENA primary metagenome ERZ501416 (study PRJEB25962, sample SAMEA2042632) | human gut metagenome | biome: human gut; feature: human-associated habitat; material: faeces... | reverse complement strand
CATGGCGGTGACGGTTTTTCCGCTGCCGGATTCACCCACCAGGCCCACGATCTCGCCGTCGCCCACCGTCAGGCCGATGCCCCGCACCGCCTCGTGGTCCGCCCCGTGAAACTGCACGTGCAGATCCCGGATCTCCAGCATACCGTCACCTCCCCCATTCCTTTTGCTGCAGGCCCTCGCCCAGCAGGCTGACGCCTAAAATCAGCAGCACGATCACGCCGCCCACCGTCAGCATATACCAGGGGGCCCTGGCCATATAGCTCTGGGACTCCGACAGCATGTACCCCAGGGACACGTCCGGGGGCTTCACGCCGATGCCCAGATAGCTCATGCTGGCCTCCGCCAGCACGGCATTGTTAAACCCGATCACCAGCGTCGGCAGGAGCACCTGCCGGGTGTTGGGCAGAATATGCAGAAACATAATGCGCAGATGCCCCGCTCCCATGAGCCGGGCGCTTTTGACATAGTTCATCTCCCGGTGCCGGGCAAATTCGCTGCGGATCACCCGGGCATAGCTGGGCACAAAGGCAACGCCCAGGGCCAGGATCACGTTGTACTTGCCGAAGCCCAGCAACGAGATGAACACCAGCGCCAGCAGGATGCACACGCCAAACACCGTGCTGGCCGTGCGGAACCGCTTGAGCAGCGCGTCCCGCTCCACCGCCATCTGGGCCGCATACTCGGCACGGCGGCGGGCAGCGCGGGCATTGGCGCGGTTTGCCCGGCGCATCCAGCGATCCACGAACAATGCCACCTGCGGCCCGATGGTGAGCGACGCAATGGCAAGGATGAGCAGAAATTCAACAAGTCCGATCCTCATAGGGCTTTTTCCTTTATCTTCAGAGCTTTTTCAGGGGGGGTATCCCCTTATCGTTTCAGTATAGCATCTGTGGCGCGGCAGTTCAAGCACCCAACTCTGTCTCCCGGCTTTTTGTGAGGAGTAGTATTAAGTTGCAAGGTTCAAATGAACCTTCGCAACTTATTTTTTTTACCACGGAGGACCCTAAAAATGAAGAAAATGACTATTAGAAAAATGCTTGAAAGAATCGTCGTCGCAACTAACAAACGCAGGGCGAAGAATATAGTTCTGGTCAGCACCGACGGCGAAATCGTGGAAGCGGAATTCGCTGTGGACCTGATCCGAACACTGACAGACTGGAATATCCTGTGGGAAGTAACCGTCATTTCTGAAAAGTTCTACGAAGACCGCTTTGTCGTAATCTTCGACCCAAACATTGAACAGGTCAACGGTGATCCTGACAAGGGCGATACGTGGTTATAAGGCCGCAAACGGAAAGGAGCGTGAGAACGTGGCAGTTTATAAGTCTATCACCTTCGACAACAGAAAGAAAATCGCGGCCCTGTACGCGAAAGGAATGTCCATTTCCGACATTTCTGACGAAGTGGGCGTCGCCCTTCGAACACTGTATGTCGAACTGAAACGCGGCGCGACTGGAAAACTGGATCAGAACCAGCGACCGGCCTATGATCCGGTACTGGCACAAAGAACCTACCAGGAAAACATTCGCCGTCGCGGCAGTGGTCCGAAAAGAAAGGAGGTCAAGAAATGACACCGGACAGAGCAACCAGGCGGAAACGACGCCGAATCCGTCTGGCGATCAGAAGGACGTCAGCCTTGGCGGCGGCTATTGCCTTCTTCTTTACCTGGGGAACGATCGGCGCCATAGAAACCGACGCGGTGTCACTGGTAGAAGGAACGGTCAGAACCTTCGGCCTTCTGTTCATTGGAACCGGCTTCGCCTTTGTAGGTGGCGCCTTCCGAAATCCTACGGAAAGGAGGTCAAAACATGAAGTACACCGCGACACTGTCGGCCGTCCAGGTCGGACAAGCCGTCAAAAGTCTTCTTCTGCTTGGTGAACGCAAGATCACCATTGAAGAAACAGAAAAAGACCGTTTCGTCGTCACCACAACAACCGAAACGGCCCTTTCAAAAAAGTCTACGAACAGTATATCACGAAAAGGAGTGAAAAACAATGGCTAAACTGAATTTTTATGACACCGACGCCGTGAAGGCGTTCGTCCTGGATATTTTAATCGAAAACGCTGAACTGAAAAGCGATCTTGACTATGAAAAGAAGTGTTCGAACGACTGGTTCGACCGCTACAAGAAAGCCGATCAGCAAGTGAAAGACCTTGAAGCGAAGGTCGCTACCCTGGAAGGAGGTTCCGAAAATGAATAACACCCTGTACGAAATCACTGACAAGTATTTGAAGGTCCTTGACAACCTGGAAATCGACGAAGAAACCGGCGAAATCCTGAACGCCGAAGAACTGGACGAACTGTCCGGAGCCTTCGAAGAAAAAAGCGAAGCTGTCGCTTGCTACATCAAGAATTCCGAAGTCTTTATCGGCGACCTGAAAGCAGAAGAAGCCAACCTGGCAAAGCGCCGCAAGCAGACCGAAAAGCGAATCGACTATTTGAAGAATGTCCTGACCGCGTGTCTGGACGCCGCCGGCCGTGACAAGGTCGAAACCACAAAGGTTCGCGTTTCCTTCCGAAAGTCTGTGGCCGTAAGCATTGACGACGAAAAAGCCCTTCCGGCTGACTTCGTTGTTGAAACCGTTACAACGAAACCGGACAAGACCGCGATCAAGAAGGCGATCCAGTCCGGCCAGGAAGTGTCCGGCGCTTCCCTTGTGGAGAACCGAAACCTTCAAATCAAATAAGGAGGAACCGCAATGAAAGAACTTTCGATTCCCCTTCTTACCGAACAAGACATTGACTGTCGCGTTCAGTCGGTCAGCAAAGCAAAGACCGGCCGCGTCGGCGCCGTCCTTCTGCTTTACAAGGACGCGCGCGTCGATATGCGAATCCTGGACCAGGTCTTCGGGCCTGGCAACTGGCAGAGAACCCACGAAGTAATCAACGGAAACCTGTTCTGTAATATCGACATCTGGGACGACGAAAAAAAGACCTGGGTCAGAAAACAGGACGTCGGAACAGAGAGCAACACCGAAAAGGAAAAAGGCCAGGCGTCCGACAGCTTCAAACGTGCCGGCTTCAACGTCGGGATCGGCCGCGAACTTTATACAGGCCCTTTCATTTATGTCGAACTGGCTGACGGTGAATTCTATCCCGAACGCCAGGGTCAGAAGGAAGTCTTCAAGTGCTACGCCAGTACGAAGTTCAAGGTATCGAAGATCGCCTATAACGAACGCCGCGAAATCTGTGACCTGGTAATCGTCGACCGGAACAATAAAGTCCGCTTCAATATGAACGGACACGCACCGGCGCCACAAGCCACACAGAGCGCCACGAACGGGCAGGACGCCCAGGGTGGACAATCTACCAACCAACAGCAAAGAACCGCACCACAACCGCAAAACAGCGCCAAGACAGGCGGCGCCGCGTGTCCCGTGTGCGGCGGCCCTATCAGCGAAGCTGAACGCCGCTATTCCATGAACAAATTCGGCCGTGAAATGTGCCGCGCCTGTCAGAAAAACGCGTGAAAGGTGGTGTCATAAATGCCCAGCCGCATTTTGAAAGAATCAATATGTACGTCTGAAAGTCTGGCGTACTTATCGGCGGAAGCCGAAGTCCTGTTCTATCGTCTGATCGTAAAAGCGGACGACTTCGGCCTGTACTACGGAAGCCCGAAAATCCTTGCTTCCCTTCTCTTTCCGCTGAACGTACCGACCGAAAAGAAGGTGTCTTCCTGGCTGGCTGAACTTGTGAACGGTGGCCTTGTGGCTACATACAGAGCCGAAGACGGTCGGCAATACCTGAAACTTCTGTCCTGGGACAAACACCAGAACAGGCGCGCAACAAAACCCAAATACCCACTACCGCAAGAATTTGATAACACTTGCAGTCAAGGGGTATCAAGTGACAATTCTGACACTTGCGCGCAAATGCAAGCAGATTCTTCCGTAAACGTAAACGAAAACGTATTCGAAAACGTAAACGAGAAACGAAAACGAGTATCGGCGCAACGCGGCGCCGGAGTGGACGACACTTTTGACCAGTTCTGGTCAGTCTATCCACGAAAAGTCGGCAAGAAAGACGCCGTGAAGGTCTGGAATCAAATTCGCCCTAACCCAGACTTGACAAACCAGATCGTCCAGGGTGTGGAACGCTGGAAGTGTTCTGAACAGTGGACAAAGGACGACGGCCGCTTTATTCCATATCCGGCGACATTCCTTCGCGGTGAACGCTGGAACGAATATGACCGCGCCGAAGTCATACCGTCCCCGAAGCCGACCACTGTCAAGAACTACGACGACGGTGAAGACTTCCTGGACGGTGGTGAATAATCATGGCCGACAATATCTGGACGGCCGCTGTCGAAGGTATCGCCGCCAGAGGTAGGGCGAACAATGGCGCCGAAGGCGACTACCGCGACGAAGAAGGCTTCCTGTGCTGTGGCAAATGCCACACCAGGAAAGAAGGCGACATCACGATCGGCGAAAAAACGCTTCGCGTTCCGCACCTGTGCAAGTGCGAATCAGAAGCCAGCCGCCAACGTGAAGCCGAAGAAAAGGCCGCCGAATTCCGGAAGCAATGCGAACGGCTTCGCAAAGACGGGATCACTGATCCGTCGTACCTGTCCCAGAACTTCACCCAGGACGACAACCGCAACGCCAGAATTTCCGACGTGTGCCGCCGCTATGTGGAACACTGGCCGGAAATGAAGGCTGACAATATCGGAATCCTGTTTTATGGCGGCGTCGGGACCGGAAAGTCATTCCTGGCCTGTTGCATAGCAAACGCCTTGATCGACAAACAGGTCCGCGCCAGCGTGACGAACTTTCCCCGAATCCTGAACAAACTTCAAGGCTTCGGCGAAGATAAACAGGAATTCCTGGACAAGCTGTCCCGATATGACCTTCTTGTCATCGACGACCTGGGCGTCGAAAGGGACACGTCCTATTCCGTGGAACAGGTCTTCAACGTCATAGACGCCAGAAGCCGCACCGGAAAGCCCTTGATCGTCACGACAAACCTTTCCCTGGCCGACCTTCAAAACCCGTCGTCCCTGGGATATGCCCGAATTTATGACCGAATTCTGGAAATGTGTCCGATCAGGCTGAAACTGGCCGGAGATTCCAGAAGAACCCAGAACGCACAAGAACGCCGCGACAAGGCGAAGCGCCTTCTGGGGCTTGAAAGGACGTGACAGAGTGAAACACTATAAACTGACAATCCCTGGCCTTCTGCCAGGACTGAACGAATATGTGGACGCTGAACGCGGCGCCAAAGGCAAATACAAGGCCGCCGCCATGAAGAAACAGGCTGAAAACGTAATCGGCTACATGATCAAAACCCAGCTTCGCGGCGTCCGCTTCACCCGTCCCGTGGTGATACATTACACCTGGATCGAACCGAACCGCCGGAGAGATAAAGACAATATCGCTTTTGCGAAGAAGTTCATTCAGGACAGCCTTGTCCATGCCGGCGTTCTTCAAAATGACGGCTGGAAACACATTGAACACTTTACCGACGACTTCGCTGTGGACCCGAAGAACCCCCGTGTCGAAGTCATAATCGAAGAATTTGAAGGAGGAAACAAAAAATGACTGTACGCGCAAAATTGAAAGACCTTGCACCTGGAACCGTATTCAACGCCGGACCGATTGACGTCCGCGTCCTGGAACACTTTGCCGACGGAAGAACCCTTCTGATCGCCGATACCTGTATCGCTGACCGCCACTTCGCGGATCAGCCGTTCAAGACCAGACCGGAAAAGCCGGCCGCAAATCCGAACGACTGGCGCTTCTCAAATCTTAACCGTGAACTGAATACCGAATTCCTGGCTACATTCGACCAGACCGAAGGCCCTATCCGTTCAAAGGACATCTTGACGGCCGACTGGTCCCTGGCTGACCATGAGGGCGGCGAAGGTTACGGAATTATTCAGGCAAAGATCGCGCTTCTGACGCAAACCATGTATGAGAAATACGCCGATCAGGATCTACTTGAACTTGACGACTGGTGGTGGCTGATCACCCCGCACGCCAGCAACGCTTACAGTGCGCGCGGTGTCGACACGGACGGCAGTATGAACCACATCCACGCGTACTATGGCAACCGTGGCGTTCGGCCGGCTTTCTTCGTGGAATCTTGGATCGCGTTATCCGTGGAGCCTGACCAGGTTGAACTTTCCACTTCCGCCCTGTTGGCCGAATTCACTTCGAAACAGCTTGTCGAAGAAGTCCTTCGCAGAATCGCCGAAGGCCAGGAAGACGGTGACGACGATGAAGAAGACGACTTTTAAGCAATGCGCCGCCGGCGACGTCTTCGAACACCAGGGACAAGCCCTGATCAAGACCACGAAGCCGAACACAGCGGTCAACCTGAACAGTGGCGCCTTCGCGCACTTTCACGACGGTTCCCTGGTGGACAGAAGCGACCTTGTCCTGATCCACCAGGCGGACCTTCCGTCCGAAATGCCGGACAACCTGAAAGGAGGTCGAAACAATGGGTAACAAATCCGCCCTTCAATTGGAAGTCGAAAAAGAAATGGGCTTCGAAATCGACGAAGACCTGTTCGCATACTTAGAACATTACGCCAGAAGAAAACTGGAAGTCGCCAACAAAAGCGCCGGCCGCGCCTGGGGCGAAGACGGCTACGGCGACGAATACCTTTCACTTCTGATCCCCGATGTGATCCGCGAAATGGCCTTTTCCGCTTACTGTGACAAACGGTCAGCGGAAAACCTGGCCGCCAGAAAGGCGGTGTCGTAATGAAAAACGAAAACGCCATAATGGACCGCATAAAAGCCAGGATCGCATATCACGCCAACGAACACCGGCACACATACGAAATCGGAAAAGGCGTCATGGACTTCCTGGCGCGCGACCTTCTGGCCGATTTTAAGGCCGCCGGCGGTTTACTTCCGCCGGTAGCCCTGGACAGTGACGTCTATGTCATATACCGCCGAAAGCCGGTGAAAGCAAAGGTCATTTTTATCGGAATCAACGCCGACAGACTGTTCTTCTTCAACGTGCTTCGCGGAAATATAAAGGCGAACTTCCAGACGTACCAGTTCACCGAAAACGACATAGGCCGAAGCGTATTCCTTACCCTGGAAGAAGCCGAAAAGGCGGTGGCCTGAATGAAGAAGAAAAAATCAAACCTTCCGAAGTGGAAATATGACTTTTCGTGTAAGAAATGCCGTCATATTCAATACATCAAGGACAAGGCGAAGCGCCGCGACGGTGACTATTGTATAAAATTCATAGAACGGACCGACGCCGGCCTTCCTTCCCCGATTCACGCTGACGATGATCGTGTCGTCCGCTGTGACTGCTTCGAAGCAATTCCGGAAGAAGGTGATTCCGAATGATACCATTTCCGGAAAAGAAATATTCGGTAATATACGCCGATCCGCCGTGGAACTACGCGGCCGGTGGAAAGACGCGAAACGTCGAAAGGCACTATCGCACAATGAAGCCGGAAGACATCTATTCCCTTCCGGTTCAGGATATAGCCGAAGACGACTGCCTTCTGTTCCTGTGGGCCACATTCCCGAACCTGGACGTCGCCCTGGAAACGATCCGTCGCTGGGGCTTCCAGTACAAAACAGCCGCCTTCGTCTGGGTGAAGCGAAACCAGAAATCGCCTTCCTGGTTCTGGGGCCTGGGGAACTGGACACGCGCAAACGCGGAAATCTGCCTTCTGGCCACAAAAGGCAAACCGAAGCGCGCGTCAGCGTCAGTCCATAGCATAATCGACGCCCCGATCGGCCGTCACAGCGAAAAGCCGGCCGAAGCCCGTGACAGGATCGTTCAGCTTGCGGGGGGGGGGGTCAATGATCGAACTATTTGCAAGAAAGACCGCCCCTGGCTGGGATTCCTGGGGCGACGAAGTGGAAGGCAGTGAAAACAAATGACAAGACTGAAAAGGTTCAAGATCGGACTGTTTACAATCACCCTGGGAATGGTCCTGGTGGGCGCGTCCTTCGCCCTGGCTGACGATAAAGCAGTCGCCGAAGGAATTATCCCACCGAAAGAATTAAACGAAACCACGGCCATTCTGGCGCCGTCTGTGGCCATTGCAGAAAATGAACCAACCACACAACCGGAAGAATGGATCGACGCCGTGGCGACGGCTTACTGTCCTTGTGAAATATGCTGTGGAAAATGGGCGCTGAATCGTCCTGACGGTATCGTCTACACTGCCAGCGGAGCCATAGCCGAAGAAGGCGTCACAATCGCGGCCGACTGGTCCGTCTATTCGCCAGGCACTATCCTTTACATAGAAGGCATAGGCGAACGAACCGTCCAGGATCGCGGCGGAGCCATAAGCGGTCAGAAGATCGACGTATTCTTCAATAACCACGAAGACGCCCTTCACTTCGGCCGCCAGGAAATCCGAATCAAAGTTATTTCTGATACAGAGAGGTAAAACGATATGGAAATCAAAACACTTGTAGCGAAAGCACATGAAAACGCCGTGAAACACGGATTCTGGGAACCACCCCTTCCTTTTGGAACAGCGATCGCACTGATTCACAGCGAACTTTCCGAAGCCCTGGAAGAAGAACGCAACGGGAACCCCGACGTCTGGTTCGCTTGTAACGAAAGCGACAACTTTATTTGCACCCCACAAGACGAAACCGAATGTCTTATGTACGGCAAAGAAAGCCTTTGCAAGTACAGAAGCAGAAAGCCCGAAGGCGTGGCCGTCGAACTGGCTGACGCGGTGATCCGGATCGCGGACCTTTGCGGACACCTGGGAATCGACCTGGAAGAAGTAATCGAAATCAAAATGGCCTACAACGAAGGCCGCCCGTACAAACACGGAAAGAAATTCTGATCCCGAAGGGAGGAAACACAATGAATCAGTGTCAACTTATGGGGCGCCTGGTACGCGACCCCGAACTGAAATACACGCCACAAGGAACGGCCGTCACGTCGTTCACCCTGGCCGTCGACCGCCGCTTCAATCGCGACAAGGCCGACTATATCAATATTATCGCATGGCGCCAGACTGCCGAATTCGTCGCGAAGCACTTCGCCAAAGGCCAGCGCGTCGCGGTCGTCGGAAGCATACAGACCCGATCCTGGGAAGATAACGACGGCGGCAAACACAAGGCCGTCGAAATCGTCGCCGATTCTGTCTATTTTGCGGACGCCAAAAAGGAAAGCGCCGCCGGAAGCTACGCCGAAAGCGCCATGACGTCCGAAGGCTTCGAAGTGACCGACGAAGATATTCCGTTCTGAAAATAGACTGGGGAAAGGCGGTGAAGATACATGGACAAACCCAAAGAAAGCAAAGTCAGAACAAGGGTCATGGAAATCCTTCGGAACCATGATCAGGAAGCGCGTGTCATAGAAGCACAGATCGCCGCCGAAAAGGAAGCCCTGGAAGCCGACCTGGAATTCATTCTTGAATCGGCTTACCCGTCCAGTCAGTTATCCGACGCCGGCGTCCGCGTCCAGTCTTCACCTGACCCAGACGGAAGACTGGTTCGCATGGTCGGCAAGCGCGACCGAAGAAGACAAAGAGCAAACGAAGCGATCGGCAACCTGGAACGCCAACTTCAACAGATCACAGAGGTTCAAAACCTGGTCTACACCCTGGACACCCGTTCGAAATGCGTCCTTCTTGCCCTGTACTACCCTTACAGGTCATACGACGAAGCGGCCGAATTCCTTCAAGTCGAAAGGACAACCGTCTATCGACAAAGAGAAATCGCCCTGAACAGGCTTTTCGCCAGGGCTGAACGGTCAAAAGCCTTCCGCGAATAAAAATTTATGCAACTATGTGCAACTGTTTGCAACTACTTGCAACTATAAGCAACTGTCAACAGGAAAAATATATGGTATAACATCATTGTGGACTTGCGCGTCCACCCTCCTATTGATATAGGGTACAGGAAGACGTTCCTTCGGGAGCGTCTTTTTTGTACCCGAATTCAGAGGAAATACCGAAAATCAGAAAGGAAGGTGTGAATCATGGCAAAGCTGACGCCGAAACAAGCCCGTTTCTGTGAAGAATATCTGGTCGACCTGAACGCGACACAGGCCGCGATCCGCGCCGGATATTCTGTCGAATCGGCTGGAAGTATCGGAAGTGAAAACTTGACAAAACCTGAAATTCGCGCGCGCATAGAAACCGCAATGGCCGAAAGGTCCAAAAGAACCGGAATCAACGCCGACCGCGTTCTTCGGGAACTGGGACGAATCGCCTTTGTGAACCCGAAGGACGTCCTTGACTTACAGACTGCGGAAGTAAAACCTGACACCAGCGACGACGATCTGGCAGTTATCGCCGGAATGAAGGTCAAATATGTCCCACATAAGGACTTTGATGAAAACGGCGATCCTGTCATTGAACAGGCGATCGAACGTGAAGTCAAACTGTGCGACAAGTTGAAAGCGCTTGAACTTTGCGGCCGTCACCTGGGAATGTTCAAAGACAATCCCGAAGCAAATGTCCCTGTTACGGTGGTGATCAATTATGACTACGGCGGCGAAGATTGAATTCAAAGCGTCGGCACAGTTTAACCCTGTCTTCCGCCCTGTCAACGAATGGCGCGGCCGATATAGGATTCTGAAAGGTTCAGCCGGTTCCGGAAAGTCTGTGAATATCGCCCAGGACTATATCGCGAAACTGTCCGATCCGGCCTATACCGGCGCGAACCTTCTTGTCGTGCGAAAGATTGAAGAAACAAACCGCGACAGTACCTTCGCCGAATTACAGGCGGCAATATACAGAATGTTCGGCCCCTATGCCGACCGCTTCTGGAAAGTGAATCTGAATCCGCTTGCGCTGGAATGTAAGATCACCGGAAACAGAATCATTTTTCGCGGTGTCAAGGATCAGCGACAGCGTGAAAAGGTGAAGTCGATCACCTTCAAGAACGGGAAACTGGTCTGGATATGGTGCGAAGAAGCGACAGAACTTCTTTCCGAAGACGTCGACATTCTGGACGACCGTCTTCGTGGTAATCTGAACGAACTGAATCCGAATCTGTACTACCAGATAACAATGACGTTCAACCCAGTCAGCGCGACGCACTGGATCAAAGGGCGGTACTTCGACAAGGCCGATCCCGACGTCCTGGCCCACCATTCAACATATAAGACAAACCGATTCATAGACCCAGCCTATTTTCGCCGTATGGAGCGACGCAAGGAAGAAGACCCCGAAGGTTATCGCGTCTATGGCCTGGGCGAATGGGGCGAACTGGGCGGCCTGATCCTGACGAACTTCGAAGTCCACGACTTCAAGACCGGAAAAGACAACTTCGACGCCTTCTATTATGGCCAGGACTTCGGCTATAACCACGCGGACGCCATTCTGGGCGTCGGCTGGAAAGACGGCGAAGTGTATATCTGTTCCGAAATCTATGTCTTTGAAAAGGACACCGAAGAAATTATCAGTCTGGCCAAACAGAACAAAGTTGACCAACGTGTCGAAATGTTCTGCGATTCCGCTGAACCGGACAGGATCAAGACCTGGTCAAAGGCTGGCTTCCGCGCCTACCCTGTTAAGAAAGAGCCTGGAAGCGTGAAAGCACAAATCGACTGGCTGAAAGGCCGGAAAATCCACATTCACCCGTCATGCGTGAACGTACTGAAAGAAGTCCAACAATGGAAATGGAAAAAGGACCCGACGTCCGGTCTTTACATAGACGAACCGGTCGAATTTATGGACGACGCTATGGCCGCCCTTCGCTATTCGGTCGAACGTCTTCGTCGTGGTTCTTCTATCGAAGTATTGAAGTGAGGTGTAAAAAATGGCCGAATTATCTGTTATGGACCGGATCAATATGATTCTGTCCGACCCCGAAAAAGCTACAATGACGCTGGCCCAGATCGTCAGCGAAGAAATACGCGAATTCAAGGCGTCCCCTGAATACGCGATCATGCTTGAAGCTGAATCCTATTACAGGAACCGAAGCGACGTCCAGCGAAAGACGGTTGACGTTGCGAACCGTTCAAACACGAAGATCGAACACCCGATCTTGAAGAAACTTGTCGACCAGAAAGCGAACTACCTTCTGTCGAAGCCCTGGACAGTCGACACCAAAAACAGCGCATACGGCGAAGCCTTGACGAAAGTCTTCGACCAGACCTTCCGTCGGAAGATCAAATCCCTGGGAAAAGGCGCGATCAAGTCCGGTATTGCCTGGATTCAGCCCTATTTCAGGGACGGGAAACTGGCATTTATGCGTATTCCTTCGACCGAACTTGTCCCTTTGTGGCGCGACGCTGAACGAACGGAACTGGACGCCTTTATTCGATTTTATGACCAGGTCATTTATATCGGAACCAGGAAACACATAATCACACACGCCGAATTCTGGTGGCCTGGTGGTGTGAAATGGTTCAAGACGGACGCCTTCGCCGGAACCGGCGCCGGAAACTTCTATGTCGACAAAGAACACGGCGACGAAGCGTCTGACTATACGGAACCACACTTCGTCGTTGACAATAAGCCGTACAACTGGGAAGAATGTCCGATCGCCTGGCTGAAATACAACGAAGAAGAACTTCCACTTTGCTATTACATTAAGGACCTGATCGACGACATCAACTGGCAGACGTCCGTCACTTCCGACGTTCTGCGCGACGTGGCGAAGTTTATCTATATTCTTCGTAACTATGGCGGACAAGACCTGGCCGAATTCTTGAAAGACCTGAAAGAACACATGGCGATCAAGGTCACGTCTGACGGTGGCGTGGATAAATTACAGGCCGATCTAAATATCGACGCTGTCATGGCCTTCCTGGACAAACAGCGCCGCGATCTGTTCGACTTTGCGGCCGCTGTCGATACAAAGGACCCTGACCTGGGGAACGCCAGCGGAACGGCGATCAATTTCCGTTATATGGACCTTGACGCTGACTGTGATTCCCTGGGAACAGAACTGAAAGACACATTCCGTCGTCTGAAACTGTTTATTGACGTTTACTTCCAGATCACCGGCCAGGGCGACTTCACAAACGAAGAATTCGATATTGTCTTCAATATGGACCTTCCGGTCAACGAAACAGACATTATCAACAACGCCGTGAACAGCAACGGTCTTCTGTCGAAACGAACGATCCTTCAAAATCACCCGTGGGTCACAGACGTCGACGAAGAACTGGCCAGAATCGACGAAGAAAAGAAAGCCGCTATGGAAGAATACGGCGACGGCCTTTTCAATCACGCTATGGGCGCCGACGACAGCCAGGAAGGCGGCGACAGCGCCGGCCTGAATGGTGGTGACGGCAATGACGAATAATGAAGCATACTGGACAGAAAGAGCCTTGAAACGCGCCGAAGAAGCCTACCTTCACGACGCGGCATTGACGGCGAAGCTGTTCCAGGAATACGAATCCGCCGCGAAGGCTATCAAGCGCGAAATCAGCGCCTTCTATTCGAAGTACGCTGGCAAGTATGGCCTTACATACGATCAGGCCGTCCGTCTTCTGAACCGGAAGGAATTCCAGGAATGGAAAGCAAGTCTGGCGGAATATGTGGACTATATCGCTACGATCCAGGACCCGAAGGTCAAGGCGCTTCTGACGGCACAACTGGACGCCCTGTCGGCGAACAGTTCTATTTCCCGACTGGAAGCCCTTCAAGGTCAAATCGACCTGATCCTGAATGACCTGTTTGACAAAGGTGTCGCACAAATGAAGAACCAGTTCGGCGACGACTTCGTCGAAGGTTATTACAAGAAATGTTATGACCTTCAATCCAGGGCCGGATTCTTCAACGAGATCGCAAAGATCGACTATGCGGCCATTGAAAACGTCGTTTCTTATCCCTGGTCCGGAGCCATGTTTTCCGATCGCCTATGGCAGAACAAACAGGCGCTTCTTTTCAACACCAGGGAAGTTCTGACCCAGGGACTTATCCAGGGAAAAAGCGTGAACGTCATGTCTTCCGCCCTGGCGGCCAAAATGGGCCAGTCCTACAAGAACGCCGAACGCCTGGTCAGGACAGAAACCGCGCATATTCACGCGGAATCAGATCGGGCCGCATACAAAGAAGCCGGCGTCGAACAATATGAATTCATGGCGACGCTGGAAGTCCGAACCTGTGACGTCTGCGGAAGCCTGGACGGGAAACACTTCAAAGTCAGCGAAGCGAAAGTCGGTGTCAATTATCCGCCGATACACCCGAATTGTCGGTGTACTACGGTAGAATATGACCCAGACGACGCCCTGGACTGGTATAATTCCGGTCAACCTATGCCGAAAGCCAAAACTTACGAAGAATGGTACGACGAACAGGTGGCCAGGAACGGTCAGGGATCGGTTGAGGTTGAGCGACAAAAGGTGTATAATAGAAAAGCAGACCTGGAACAGTTCGAAGCCTATTCCGAACGCCTGGGCGCTGACGCACCTTCTGACGTCGACACCTTCCAGCGCTTGAAATATAGCAAGCCCGACGAATGGTCCGACCTAAAAGGCCTTTATTCTTACAAAGGGCGCGTTCCGGAAGCGACGAAAGCCGACTTCCAGACGTACAAGAAGATCAAAGCTACCGGCATATATGGAACCGTCAGAGTTCCGGCCGCGAAGATTGATACTTCCGCCCTGACGCTTGACGTCGCACACATAAACGAGCGCCGCCACGGTGTCACCCAGGAAGAAGCCGTTTCATACATCAAGAACGCGGCGTTTTCCCTGAAAAGGCGCCACTGGACCGGTGAAACCTTCCTGAACTACTATTCAGAAGAAGGCGCTTCGTATGTGCGGACCAGCGACAACGTGATCCGGACTTCCTTCAAGAAGGACGAATTCGACAAAAAGACAAAATCTGCTATGGAGGTTTTGAAGAATGGAGAATAAAACTGTTTTCTGTCCTGTCCTTCAAAGACAGGTCAACGGCGACGACTGCTTCGATATTTCAATGGTCGCCGAAAAGACAACCCCCGACAGGTTCCTTCCGAAGGACTTGAAGCCGGAAGACTTCACGGACGACAAGAAGGAAATCTGTTTGAAATGCAAATATCACCCCGAATAAGCGTCGATCGGATATTCCGACCGGCGTTTTCTTATGCGTTGAATCAGACATCACCCTTTCGGTGGTGTCTTTTTCATATACAAAAACAGCCGCACCCGTCCGGCGACCAGGCGGAACCGCAAAGCGTGTGGAAGTCACGGTAAACACAGCGGAAAAGAAAGGAGCGATCACACATGATCATTGAAGGAATCAAAAATCTTCTGGGCGAAGACCTGACGAAACAGGTTGAAACAGCGCTGAAAGGAAAAGGCAAAGACGGAAAGGACGTCGATCTGGTTATCGGAAACGACGGAAGTTTCGTTCCAGCCGAAAAGTACAACGGCGCCAATAGCGGCAAGACCAGCGCAGAAAACGCATTAAAAGCCGCCGCCGAAGCGTTGAAGGCAATCGGCGGAAGTGGCGATCCGGCCAAGATCGCCGAAGACGTGAAGACGGCCCAGACCACAATCACAACCCTTCAAACCAACCATGACGCCGAAATCAAGAAGATCAGCAAGAACGCCGCCCTTCGAATGGCCCTGAACGGAAAAGTCCACGACCCTTCGGACATTATCGGCCTTCTGGACCTTGAGAAAATCGACGTCGACGACGCCGGCAATCTGAAAACAGACCTTGACGGCCTTTTGAAGCCTATTAAGGAATCGAAAGCCTATCTGTTCACAGAACCGGCGAAACCTGGCGCCCCTGAAATCAAAGGCGCAAAGCCGGCCGAGCCTGGCGCCCCTGGCGCACCGGCCGCAAAAGCAGACGGCCCCGTTTGCTTGTAAAAACACATAAACCAAAATCAGAAAGGAATGATTTACAATGGCAAGAACAAAAGCAATCAGCCTGATCCAGTCCGGTTCTACGAAGGTAGACCTTGCCGAACTTTCCGGCCTTGTGATCAGCAACATTCAGAAGGACACCCTTTCCCAGGGCTTGAAGTCCCAGGCGTACACTGGCAATCCTGCCAGCGGTTCCGTCGAGTTTAAGCGCTTCAAGAACAGCGCTTCCCAGCCTTACGGTACGGCAAGAACTGCCGGCAAGGGCGACGCGATCACCGTTCCGCCTACTACCGTAAACCTTAACACCCACAAGGAGATCGTCGAAGAAGCCGCAAAGTTCGACCTTGACACTTTCGGCGTCGGAAACATCATGGCCAGACGTGCCGACAACCACGTCGACACTGTGGCGTCTGAATTCGATACCGCCTTCTTCGCCCAGGCAAAGGCCGAAGGTACTTCCTACACGCCGGCCAGCGACGCCGGAATCGAAGACCTTCTGGAAGGTATCATTCAGACTTTGGAAAGCGTCAAGAACGATTATGTTCGCGGCGTTCCCCGTAACATGATCCGCCTTGTCCTTGATCCTCTTACCTACGGCAAGGCCAGAAACTACCTTGACAAGAGCACCAACAACGCCAACGTGGACACGGCCGCCGAAGACTTCGCTATCTTCCACGGTGTAAGGGTATATTCTTCTATCAATCTTCCTGTGACGTCCGAAGCGACTTCCGACAGCAAGACGAAGACCACTACGGTTCACGCTATCGCCATGATCGAAGGCGCTATCGCACAGCCGGCAGTTATCTATCCTTACAAGGAGCCTGAAAAGATTCCTCTTTCCAACGACTATGGCGTGTCTATGTTCTTCGACTACGGCACGAAGGCCCTTACCCCTGACCTTATTTTCTGGTATGGAACTTCCGTCACTGCGTAAGTGACGGAACCTTTATAGGAGGTAGCAACATGAACACAAAATTCAAAAGTATTGTAACCGGCGCGATCCTGGAACCGAATTCCGAAATGGTCGCTGAACAGCTTCGAAAGAATCCTTCCTTCGTTGTCTATGACGGCCAGGAAGCCACACAGGGCTACGAAAAGCCCCTGTCGAAGATGAACAAGGACGAACTTCTGAAAGTCGCCCAGGACGCCGAAATCGCGGTTCCTGACGGCGCCACAAAGGCGGAGATCGTCGAACTGATCAAAGCCGCACAGGGCGACGAATAAAGCGGAACCGCCGAAAGGTGGTGGAACTATGTTCGAACAGATTCTTTCGTCCCTGGACGGCCTGACTGATCTTGAACGTGCGGACGTCCTTCGCGTTCTTATGTCGAAGGACAGCCGCCTTTCTAAGGTCAAGGCCCTTCTGGGAATCACAACGACGGATCAGGACGACGTTCTGGAATTCGTTATTCAGACAGTCGAAGATATGATCCTGTCGTACATCAATCAGGACACCCTTCCGCCGCGTCTGGAAAACGTCTTGATCGTCATGTGTGTCAGCTATTACAAATCGGCCGGACTGGGAACCACGACGGCCGCCGTCGGTCCTGTGGCGTCTGTGAAGCGTGGTGACGTCCAGACTTCCTTCGCCACCGGTTCCGGTTCTTCCGGATCGGCGAACACCTTCAACCTGGGAACAGACAGCGGCGACTTCTTCGGGTGGAAAACTGTCCTGAACGAATATCGTGTGTTAAGGTGGTGATCCTATGGCCTTCGGAAACGCAAGCGCTGAACGCGCCGCAATCGAATTGACCTACGAAGACACCGCCACCGTGAGCCGTACAACGTCACAGAGAGGGAAAAACAACATTTCAACGTCTTCCCCTTCTGTGATTTACGACGGTATCATTTGCGCGCTATCGTATACAGGTTCAGACAATAGCAGACAGACGGACGCACAGAACAACGTCGATTATGACGCTATCATTTTCGCCAGTCCGGACCTTCTGGTCCTTCCTGGTGACACAATCGTCGTAAAACGGTTCGGACGGGACGATCCTTCCAGTGGTCTAAACCTGACCTTCGAAGTGATCGGCCGTCCTTCCGTCTATGCGACACATCAAGAAATCAAAGTAAAGGACGGTGATCTGGCGTGAGCGTGGACAATTCTGAACTTATGGCCTTCCAGAATCAGATTCAGGCGTTGAAAGACGACATTCCTGAAATAATGGACAGCCTGGCCGTCGGCGAAGGACGCTATGCGCGCGACCAGGCCCGTAAAATCTGCAAGGAAGAAAATATCGTAAACACTGGCGACTATCGACGCAACTTCAAAAGCGGAACAAAGGCGATCCGCGCCGGTAATTCGTACAAAATCGACGTCTTCAACAATCTTGACTATGCGAAGCCGCTTGAATACGGCTTCCGAAGTCACTTCGTTCCTGGCCACTGGGAGGGAAATTCCTTCAAGTACCAGAGAAACGACCCTGACGGCGGAATGTACGTCGGACCGGCCGGCGGCTATGTTCGCGGTCATTTCACCCTTCGGCGCGCTATAAGACGCACGAAGACAACCCAGGCGGCACGACTGAACCGAAAAATGGACCGGATCATTCGTCAACGCATGAACGGAGGTGGCACAGAATGACGCTGAACAACTTCCTTGAAGCTGTCGCCGAAAAACTTGTCGGCCTGTGGCCCGATCGACACGTATTCGTCAATGAAATCCCGAAGGATTCTGACGGGAATTTCTTAGTCGGAATTATCGAAGCGACACAGGAAAAGAAACTGGATCGGCGCCGCCGGCGTCATGTCCAGATTGAAGTTCTTTATTTCCTGGCGTCGAAGGATAACCTTGACTTCAACGAATGGTCCGAAAAAATGCTGGACGAATTCGAATCCCTGACTGTGGTCGAAACAGAAAGCCGTTCCCGACTGGTTCGCCTGACGAACGTCACGGCCAGAAAGGACGACGACAGCCGCGTCTATCAGTTTCTTTTTGACGCGGACTTCTACTTTGTGATCACGCCGGAAGTGATTCCGACTATGTATTATCTGGACCAGGACAACACAATCAGATCGGAGGTAATCGAATAATGGCAACAAAGAAAAAGGCTGATTCCGTTGACCAGGCGGAACCTACTTTCAGCAAAGAACAACTGGTCAAATCCGAAACGCTGGGCCTTCCCAGGGACGCCGTGGCGGCAATCCTGAAAGACGGTCAGCAGTATACACGGGAACAGGCGATCCAGCTTGTGACCGAATTTCTTGAAAGGAAGGTGTAACCTATGCCTATTGGTGGTGGTACTTTCACAGTACAGAACAAAATTCTTCCTGGCGCTTACATTAACTTCGTAAGCATGGGAACCAACGCCAAAATGGGAAGCCGTGGCGTCGCCGCCCTTCCCCTTGAACTTAACTGGGGACCTGACGACAAGGTCTTCACTATGACCGCAACCGACTTCAACGCGACCAGCTTGAAAGTCTTCGGTTACGATCCTACCGACGCGAACATTCTTCTTGTCCGCGAAGCACTGAAACGCGCGAAGTCCCTTTTGATCTATCGCGTAAACGGTGGCGGCACAAAGGCCAGCGCAACCGTCGGCGGAATGACTGTCACCGCGAAATATGGTGGCACACACGGAAACGACATCATGGTCGCCGTGATCACCAACGTCGACGACGCGACAAAGGTCGACGTCGTGACCTATCTTGACGGCGTGGTTATGGATAGCCAGACCGTCGCAAAATCCGGCGGCGCCGCTTCCCTGGTAGCGAATGACTTCGTAACCTTCGGAACGGCGGCAACTCTTACGGCCGCAACTGCAACCGCCTTGACCAGTGGAACGAACGCCACTGTCAACGCCGCAAAGCACACGGCCGCCCTAAACGCCTTCGAAGTCGAATCCTTCAATGTGATCGGCTATCCTGGCACGAATACCGACGTCAAGGCCCTTTATGGCGCCTTTGTGAAGCGTCTTCGTGACGACGAAGGAAGAAAGATCGTCGGCGTCCTTTACGACTACGACGGCGACAATATGGGCCTGATCAACGTCAAGAACGGCGTTATCCTGGCCAACGGAACCACATTGACCGGCGACAAGGCCGTCGCCTGGGTGACTGGCGCTTCCGCCGGCGCGGAAGTGAACGAATCCCTGACAAATACGGCCTATGACGACGCTGTGGACGTCGACATTAAATATACGAAGTCCCAGTTCGAAGCCGCTATCAAGGCCGGCGAATTCACATTCTACGCCGACAACGGAAAAGCCCGTGTCCTGACGGACATTAACAGCCTTGTTACAATCGGCCAGAATATGTCTTCCGACTGGACGTCGAACCGCGTTGTCCGTGTTATGGACGGCTGGGCGAATGACGTCGCCAGAATCTTCGGCGAATCTTATATCGGCCTTGTAACCAACAGCGACACCGGCCGACAGCTTTTCAAGGCTGACCTTGTGGCGCTTGCAAATCAGTATCAGTCGATCGACGCAATCGGCAATTTCAAGTCCGACGACATCACTGTCAACCAGGGCGACGGAAAACGCGACGTCGCGGTCGACTGCGCTTTACAGCCGAACGACAGCATGGAAAAACTTTATATGACTGTCGTCGTAAACTAAGAAAGGGGTGACAGACAATGAAAACTTTGAACGCACCTGATACCATTTCCGGCAAGGAAGGCCGCGCCTATGCGAAAATCAATGGCAACAACGAAGAACTGTTCTACGCGAAGACGATCGAAGCGAACGTCGAAAAGAGCAAATCCGAAATCAAGGCGATCGGGAAGCGTATGACTGGCCACAAGACAACCGGCGCGAACGGTAGCGGTTCCATGACGCTTTACTATATGACGCCGCTTTTCCGCGAAATGCTTCGCCAGTGGAAGGAAACCGGAAAGGACGTTTACTTCGATATGGTGGTCGAGAATGACGACCAGGAATCTTCGGCTGGCAAACAGACGGTTCTTCTTATGGACTGCAATCTGGATTCCGTCGTCCTTGCGAAACTGGACGGCGATTCTGACGACGCCCTGGACGAAGACGCCGACTTCACTTTCGAAGACTTCGACATTCTGACACCGTTCACGAAGTTCTAAGCTATCAAAGGAGGAAAACAAAATGGGTAAATTACAGGAATTCCTTATGTCCAACCAGGACGACATTCAGGCAACAGCGGAAGTCACGGTCAGCGGCTTCCCTGTTCCTTTCACGATCAAGTCGATCACCGAAGGCGAAAACAAGGCCATTCGTAAGTCTTGCCAGAAAATCACCTTCGACAAGAAGACACACCAGAAGACCACGGAAACGGATCAGGACCTTTACAATAACCGTCTTGTGATCGCGTGCTGTGTGGACCCGAACTTCAAGGACGCGGAACTTCAAGCGAAATTCGGTGTCATGGGCGCCGAATCCTTGATCGACGTCCTTTTGAAGCCTGGCCAGTTCGTCGATCTTCTTCTGGGTGTCCAGGAAGTCAACGGCTTTTCTGACGACGTGAACGACCTTCGCGAAGAAGCAAAAAACTAATCACCGGTGGAGGTGTGGACGCTGACGCGGACGGCGAAGCTGTCTACGCACATTACGCCTTGCACCGGTTGAAAATCCTTCCCAGTACGCTTGTAGCCCTTCCCCTTCGGGAACGGGCTTTTATTTATGCTTCGATTGACCTTCAAATCGAAAAGGAAAAGAAAGAAGCACAAAAAGCGAAACGGAAAGGCAAGAAAGGAAGGTGATGAACCGTGGCCGGTGTCGCTACACAAATGACCATTCGCGACGGTATGACTTCGAAGCTGAACCGAATCTTTCAGGCAGTATCGAGGACAAACCGCGCCCTGGAAACCACGGACGCACTGTCGGACCAGGTGAACCCTGGGGCCAACTTTGACAGGGCGGCTTCGGCCGCCGGTCGCGCTTCCGGCCAGGTTGATAATTTCAACAATCGCCAGCGCCAGTCAGAGGAAGGCGCCCGAAAGGTCGCTTCCGCCTGGGGCCTTGTAAAAAAGGCTATTGGTTCAGCCCTGGCGGCGATCAGTGTCCAAAAGGTGATCGAACTTGCGGACAGTATGACGTCGACCAGGGCCAGACTGGACATAATGAACGACGGACTTCAAACCACGGACGAATTACAGTCTATGATTATGAAATCCGCCAACCGGTCCCGCGCCGCCTATCAGACAACGGCTGACGCCGTTTCGAAAATGGGTATCATGGCAAAGGACGCCTTTTCAAACAACGACGAATTGATCAAGTTTACAGAATTGATCAATAAACAGTTCACGATCGCCGGCACTTCGGCCGCCGGTATCGACGCGGCTATGTTACAGCTTACACAGGCCATGTCTTCCGGTGTCCTTCGTGGTGAAGAATTGAACAGCGTCTTCGAACAGGCGCCGACAATCATTCAGACGATCGCGGACTATCTTGACGTACCTATCAGCAAAATTCGCGATATGGCCGCCGACGGTCAGATCACTTCGACGATCGTCAAAAATGCCATGCTGGCGTCTGCTGACGAAATCAACGCGAAGTTTGAAGCTATGCCTATGACCTTCGCCCAGGTCTGGACAATCGCGAAAAATATCGCCCTGGAAGCCTTTACCCCTGTTATTCAGGCGATCGGTTCCGGCGCACAATGGATTTATGACAACTGGTCCACTATCGCCCCGATCTTCTGGGGCCTGGCCAGTGCCGCCCTTGCCTATGTTGTGGCGCTGGGAATCCAGACGGCCGCAACCTGGATCGCTGACGGAGCCGCGAAGGCTTTCTTTACGACGCTTTTGACGAATCCGCTTTTCTGGATCGCCCTTGCGGTCGGCGTTGTCGTCGCCGCGCTTTACAGAATGATTCAGGCTGTCGGTGGCGTGAAAAACGCCTGGGAAATCTGCAAAGCGGCCCTTGTGGTCGCCTGGGCGGCCTTGAAGGTGGCGTTCTTTGCAACCTATAACTGGATCGCGAACCTGATTGACAAGCTGAAACTATGCTGGCAAAGGGCCGGCGTGGCCATAGCCGGATATATGGGCGATATGAAAGTAAACGTCCTGACAATCCTTCAAAATATGGTCAACGGCGCGATCGACATCATAAACAAGTTTATCGGCTTACTGAACAAGATTCCTGGTGTCAGCATTGACGCGGTCGAACAAGTAACCTTCGCCACGACAGCAAAGGCAGAAAACGAAGCCGCGAAGCAAGCCAGAGCCGACGCCTTGAACAAGTACGAATCGGACATCAAGGCCGCACAGGCCCAGCGTGACGCCACCTATTCGGCGGCGAAGAAAGAACTTGCTGACGCTACGGCCGCACTGTCTAAGACCTACGCCAACGCCAAAGCGGAAGCCGCACAGGCGAAGTCTGACGTCGGCGCCACGGACTGGAATGTCGACGGGACAAACGACGTCGGGAAAGTCGATTCCGTGGGATCGGTCGGAAAAATTGACAGCGACGTAAATATCGCCGATGAAGACCTGAAATTCCTTCGCGACGTGGCCGAAATGCGCTATGTCCAGAACTTCGTCACCTTGACGCCGACTGTGGCTGTCGAAGCCCAGATCAGCGAAAAGGTCGACGTCGACGAAGTCGTCGAACGAATCGAAAGCAAGCTGGAAGACGAATTCACAGCGGCGGCGGAAGGAGTGTATAACTAATGAGCAACTACCGAATGACACTAATCGTCGGTGGACGGGAAATCAACATTCCCGTCCTTCCGGCGAAACTGAACGTGTCTTCGCCTGGGAAAAATGAGCGTGTAACAGTGCTTGACCTGGGCGAAGTCCTTCTTTTACGTAAAAAGGGCCTTCGGATTCTGTCCTGGGAAAGTTTCTTTCCGGCCGATTCCGCGCCGTACACTACCGGACAGGTTCGGGACCCTATTTCTATTATTCAGGCAATCCAGAAAGCCAGGGACAGCAAAACGCCGGTCCGCTTCCTGATAACAGGAACAGACCTGGACTGTAATATTCGAATGGGGATCGAATCCTTCGAATACGAAGAACGGTCCGGCGAACTGGGCGACCTGTACTATACGATCAAACTGTACGAATGGAAAGACACGTCGCCGAAGAAAATTGTCCTTCCGGAAAAGAAGAACACACCGGCGAAAACCCAGGAACCGGCCAGAGCCGGAAAGCCTGAAAAGAAATCGAAAACCTATACGGTCAAAAAAGGCGACTGCCTGTGGAATATCGCGAAGAAATTCTATGGCAAGGGAAGCGACTATACAAAAATCTACAACGCCAACAAGGGGACGATCGGAAAGAACCCGAATCTGATCTACCCTGGACAGGTTTTCACAATTCCATAATGGCCATTCGTATTCAATACCAGAATAACGTCACAGGCGCGGCGTTCGATATAACGACGCTTGTCAGTGGCGCGAAATGGTCGACAAAACGGTCCGGTTCCCCCGCTTCCCTGGAACTGACCGCCATTGTCAACGACGAAATACAGTGGAGCCACGGCGGAATCGTCACCCTGTTAGACGATAAAACCGGACTGTTTTATGGCTACGTCGTAAAAATCAGCCAGAACGAAAAGGAACAGGTTCAGATCACGGCTTACGATCAGACCTGGTATTTGAAGAAAAACAAGGACACCTATGTTTTCAAGGGGAAACGTGCGGATCAGGTATTGAAGCAGATCGCCGAAGACTTCAAATTGAAAACCGGAAGCCTGGCAAACACCGGATATTCTATACCGTCTATGATTGAAGACGGCCAGACGCTTTTCGACATTGTCTTGAAGGCTATCGACTACACCCTGATCAATACAGGAAAAATGTTCGTCCTGTGGGATAACTTCGGGAAACTGACCTTGACAGACGTCGAAACGGCAAAACTGGACCTTTTTGTCGGCGACGGCAGTCTGGCGACAGGCTTCACCTACGAATCAGAAATTGATTCCGAAGCCTACAACAAGATCAAACTGGTCAAGGACAACAAGAAGACCGGAAAACGTGACGTTTATATCTTCCAGGATTCTAAAAATATGACCTTGTGGGGTATTCTGCAAGACTACGAAGTGGTTGACGAAGACATGAACGAAGCCCAGATCAAGAAACGCGGCGGACAAATGCTGGAATTATACAACAGACCGAAGCGGTCTTTCAGCGTCAGCGCAATCGCGGACCTGTCAGTCAGAGCCGGTCGCGCCTTGTATATCGGGATCGGCGCCGTGGGTGTGAAATCCTTCTTCATAGTCGAAGAAGCCACGCACGACCTTTTGAAAGAAACAATGTCCTTGAAATTAAAGGTGGTGTAATATGGGACTTCTTGAAACTATGAAACAAGTCGCACAAGCGACCAACGACGCCGGTATGCCTACGGCTTTTCTGTTTGGTTCCGTGACGAAGACGTCGCCCTTGACGATCCGCGTCGACAACCGGTTCGACATATCCGGCGACGCTATTGTGGTTATGAAGGAATTCCAGGCCGGCTTCTATCCTACCCACTACCACACCGGCGTCAAGGGTAGCCCTTCCACCGAAGAAAAGTCAGGCGGAAGCGGCGACGCGTCCTTCGCGGCACATTCCCACACCTTGAAAGGTAACTACCAGACCAACACTGACGCAAAGTCCGAATATTATTACGGCCTGGCCGTCGGTGACAAAGTGGTCCTTCTGCGAAATGCTGGCGGACAGGCGTTCCTTGTCCTGGGAAGGGTGTGATTTTATGATACCGAACGCGTTAAACGTAACGATCGGCGAAGACGTGGAGGTTCAAACCGCCGCCGAAGCGCCGACAAGAACATTCAAAATCGACTTCGACGCCGGCCGCGTCGGTGGCTTCTGTGATGAAACGGAAGCCATGAAACAGGCCATTTACAAAATACTGCAAACAGAACGCTTCGAATACCTGATCTATTCCTGGAATTACGGAATTGAACTGAACGCCGTTGTCGGGAAAAGTTATCAAGTGTTTGCAAGTGAAATAAAACGTGTAATTCGCGAAGCCCTTCTGGCAGACAGCCGGATCACCGACGTCACAGACTTCGAAGTGGCCCAGATTGACAAAAGAACCGCTTCCGTGAAGTTCACGGCCGAAACTATCTTCGGCGAAATACCTATTGAAAGCGAGGTGAACGCGAATGTATGAGGATATGACCTTCGAAAACATTATGGACCGCTGTCTGGACCGCGTGTCTTCTTCTATCGACAAACGCGAAGGTTCCGTTGTATATGACGCCATAGCGCCGGCGGCGGCCGAACTGGCGATCATGTATATAGAACTGGCCTACCTTATGGACCGCGCTTTTCCTGATACGGAATCCGGCGACGACCTGACAAAGAAAGTCCGCGAAAGAAGTATCTTCCGAACACCGGCAACCGCCGCAATCCGAAAAGGCTATTTTGAGGACGGAAACGGCGCCGCTATGGACGTGCCGATCGGAACGCGTTTTTCCGGTGACAATCTGAACTATACCGTCACCGAAAAGATCGCAACCGGACAGTTTCGCCTTCTGTGTGAAACGCCAGGCGCGGCCGGCAACCAGTACCAGGGGAACCTTTTCCCGATCGACTACGTGGAAGGACTGGGTGCGGCCAGGCTTGCGGACATTCTGATCAACGGTGAAGACGAAGAAAGCGACGAAGACCTTCTTGACCGCTATATGGACAGCTTACAGGCCCAGGCATACGGCGGAAACAAAGCCGACTATAAAACAAAGGTCGAACTTCTTCAAGGTGTCGGCGCCGTTAAAGTGTTCCCTGTATGGAATGGCGGCGGAACCGTGAAGATCGTCTTTGTAAATAGCGACTGGGGAATCCCTTCTTCTGACCTTGTCAACAGTGTTCAAACAGCCGTCGATCCGGTTCAAAACCAGGGCGTCGGTGACGGTATCGCCCCGATCGGACACGTCGTCACGGTCGAAGGTGTGACCGGAACCACGATCAACGTGTCTTTCACGTTGACTTTTTCCGGTTCGGCCACCTGGTCGACCGTCGAAACGTCTGTGAAGAAGGCTATCCAGGACTACTTTGACAGCCTGGCCAAAACCTGGGACGAACAAGAAAACCTTGTCGTCCGCGCCAGCCAGATCGAAACGAAGGTCCTGAATGTCGAAGGCGTGATCGACATCACCGGAACCAAAATCAACGGCGGAACACAAAATATTTCCCTGGCTTCAAATGCGATTCCGGTTCTGGGGGTGGTGACAAATGGTTCTTAAAGAATACTGGCCGCGCTGTCTGCAAGAACTGATCGAATTTCAGCAGATCGCCAACGCGGAACAACCTGAATTTGAAAAGGTCGTCAGTGACGTAAAATCGGCCGCTGACGACTTCTTTCTGGTGTCCCTGTCCGAATATGGGTGCGAACGCTGGGAAAAGATTCTGGGGCTTTCTGTGGAGCCTGTGGACACATTACAGGACCGCCGCGACCGAATCCTGATTAAGTACCTGGATCAGCTTCCCTATACTTACAGGACCCTTTTGAAATACCTTGCAACGGTCAGCGAAGACTTCACAGTCACCCTAAACGAAAACGCCTATGATCTATATATCAGAATCCGCCTGGAAGGCTACGCCCAACGCGACGCCCTGGCGGCGACCCTGGGACAAATGATTCCGGCGAATCTGGTTCTTCGCTTGCGGACGGATATTCCGCAAGACGACCAACCGGCCAAAACGGCCGCCTGTTCCGCTATGGCTACAATGAACCGGCACAAATACACGCCGGCAACGTAAGGAGGAAAAACGAATGGCAAAATTCAAGTCCATTGTCACGGACGGCGGAAGCGAAGCCCTAACGGCCCTTATCGCGTCCGGACAAAAATTGATACTGACACGCGCGGCCGCCGGAAGCGGCGTCGCCCAGGTCAGCCCGAACACATTGACCGATCTTGTAAACACGGAAAACGTCAGCGCCAACCTGTCCGAAAAGGAACTGGTCGAAGGTTCGCCTTCGATCATGCAAATTCCGGTACAGGTAACGAACGAAGGTCTGGAATCGAATGTCTGGATCAGGGAAATCGGTGTCTTCGGCTTGGACATCAGCGGAAACGAAATTCTTTTCTGTTATGGCTGGCTTGACGGCGAAGACAGCGACAACGTCCTTCCGGCGACAACCTTTGAAGAGGACGCCGACACGGTCCACATTCACGACCTGGCCGTCTTTATCACCAACCAGGAAGCGGCGGCCGTGTCTGTCCAGGTGGGCGTCGGTTCCTTTGTAACAACCACGCAAATGACCGCATACGCCGCGCCTGTGCTTCACACCCAGGCCGCGACAACGATCAACGAAACGACCGGCGAAACCACGGAACAGGTTCAGCGACGCCAGGACAACGACATTCAGTCGATCCTTGAACAGTTGAACACCGGATTCACCGGAACAACCGTCACACACACTTTCGTTCCTGCACAGCTTCAATACTGGAAAGGCTACGACGGAACAGGAATTCCGGAAGGTATTCTGGATCAATCCCTGAACCGTCTTTATTTATGACCAGAATCGGCGCCACACCGTCGGAAACGTCTTGCCTTATATCGAACCTATTCACAGAAATTCGGCCCGTCTGCGGCCGCTGTGAGGGCGACAGCGTGGTCCTGTGTGGCGTAACCTACGAAGGACAGGAAGAAACCGTCGTCCTTCGTGATTATGGCTTCGACTATTCCGGCGATCCGGAAACTGTCGAAAATATCCGAAAGCGAAGGTGTATCTATGGGAACAAGAAGAAACTACCAGCGGACTTCGAATAAAAATGACAGCCCGCTTCACGTTCTTCCGGTGGCCGAAAAGCTGATCGACTACACCCTGGACCTGACCGACAACGCGAAACGCTTTCCAAAGCGCGTTCGTTTTTCGATCACAAACAAGATTCAGGGCCACGTCATGGCCATATACGACGGCTTACTGGAAGCAAACGAAATATTTCCGATCCGCACAGAAGCGGACCGGACAGAACGGCTTCGTCTACAAAGGGCCGCCTTGACCGAGTGCAAGAAACTGCTTCACATGATCGAATTATCGAAGAAGCGAAGCTATATCGACAAGGACACCTTTGACTATTGGACGAAGTTGACCCTGGACGTTAAGTTCATGACCGCAAAATGGTACAAGGCCGAACAGGACACCGCCGAAGCGATCGCCCCGTCGGACCCTATACCGGAAAGCGTGTAATGATATTTAGGGAATGACCTGTTACCCCGAACGCCAGCAACGCGAACAATGCGCGCAATGTCAACACGGACGGCAGTCTGAACAACAACAACGCGTACAATGGCAACAATGGCGTTCGGCCGGATTTGGTGGAAAACGCGACCGAGTAAGGCGAAGAACCTGAAAACAGAGTACCCCAACAAAGGAGGTCATTTCCTTCCGAAGTGCCGGAAAGGCCACGGTAAACACAAGATTGACGACGAATGGCCTTCCTACTGTGACGGCCGGACTGTAAGCGTCAAGGAGGATTTTTATTTTGAGCGAAGACCAGACATTGAATCTTTCTGACTTCGCGAAGGTGATCGACTTTAACAGTCTATATCAATCGTATACAGAAGCGCGCAAAGGTAAACGGTGGAAATATGCGGTCTGCAAATACGAAGTGAACGTCCTTGAAAACCTTATGTTCGTTCATTTCATGTTATCAGCCCACAAATACCGCCTGTCGCCTTATAACTGCTTCATTGTGAAAGAACCGAAGGAACGGCTGATCATGTATAACAGCTTCCGCGACAAAATCGTTCAGCACAGTCTTTGCGATAATGTCCTGGAACCGTACCTTTCGAAAACTTTCATATACGACAACTACGCAAGCCAGAAAGGCAAAGGAACGCACTTCGGACTTGACCGCCTGAAATATTTCATGTCGAGGTACTACCGACAGAACGGGGCGGACGGCTGGGTCCTGAAATGCGATATTCGAAAGTATTTTTACAGTATCAATCACGACGTTCTGAAAGAACAGCTTCGCCGGCTTATCAAAGACCGCGACGTCTTGTGGCTTCTGGATATGATCATAGATTCCACCGAAGGACCAGGAATCCCGATCGGAAACCATACTTCACAGTGGTTCGCCGTTCTGTACCTGTCCGGAATGGATCACATGATCAAGGAACGTCTGGGAATCAAAATGTACGGCCGCTACATGGACGACTTCTATTTGATTCACCCCGACAAGGACTATCTTCGTTATTGTCTGGAAGAAATCAAGAAGTATCTGGTCCCTTTAGGACTGGAATTGAATCAAAAGACGGCCATTTTCCCCTTAACCCAGGGAATCGACTTCCTGGGATTTAGGACCTATCTGACCGACACAGGAAAGGTCGTCAGAAAAGTCCGCCGTGAAAGCAAGAACCGAATCCGAAGGAAATTGAAGAAATACCGCCACCTTCTGGACGAAGGCCGGATCGACTTCGAAACGATTCTTCAATCCTATTCTTCGTGGACCGGCCACGCCGAACACGGCAACAGTTACCACTTGATCAGGAAGACGGACGACCTGTTCTTCAACCTGTTCAAGAATGAATTGGAGGGATTAACCTATGGCAAAATTACTATCCGCTTTGCCCGTTGGAAGCGTTGTCAAGTCGACGAACACGAAATACAACGGGAAAGTGATCAGGTGGATCGTTGGAACCCAGGACACAGCCAACGGCCGAACGGGCCTGGTGACCGAGAAAATGATCACTCTGAAATGCTTCGACGCGAAGGAGCCTTCGAACACGAACGGTGACCGCCGAAGCTACGGAAACAACCGCTATTCCCAGTCTAATATTGACCAGTGGTTGAACAGCCAGGCCGCGTCCTGGTATTCCGCGCGTCACAGCTACGACGCACCGCCGAACAACGACAACGTGTGGAGCAACTACAACGAATACGACACCGAAGCCGGATTCCTGTCTAACTTCGAAGCGGACTTCCGAAAGGCTATCCTGGACGCCGTGATCCGTGTCGCAAAGAATACCGTCACCGACGGCGGCGGTTATGAAGACATCACCCGAAAGGTCTTTCTTCTGTCGAATACCGAAGTCGGCCTGTCCAACGAAAACAGCGTGGCCGAAGGGACCTTGTGGTCCTACTTTTCCAGCGCCGCGCGCCGCCAGTGCTACCCGACCGCCGAAGCCGTCAGCAATTCGGAATATACAAATTCCAGCCTGAACGCGTCTTCTTATTGGTATTGGTGGCTTAGAACCCCGAACGCCAGCTACGCGCGCAATGCGCGCATTGTCAGCACGGACGGCAGTCTGGACTACAACAGCGCGTACGATGGCGGCTGTGGCGTTCGGCCGGCTTTGTATTTGGAATCTGGGAATCTGGTATCCGATTCAACAGACACCGACGGGGCCTATATCTTACAGTGGAACCAGCCGCCGTCTGATCCTTCTTCTATTTCCTACGGCACACCGCAAGCCGGAAACAGCCTGGTCCTTTCGACGGGCGGTTCTACCGATCCGGAGGGCGACGCCATTTCCTACGTCTGGGAAAGGAAGATTGATTCCGGCGCTTATGTCCAGTTAGGGATCACCACGGCGAAGACCTTCACCGACACAGTTCCGACGTCCGGCACAACTTACACGGCGCGCGTGAAGGCAGTCGACGCGAACGGCCTTGAATCCGGTTATTGTACCGGATCGGCGAAAACCATTTCTTACAACACGCCGCCCGTGATCAGCGGTTCGGATCAAAACCTGGGAGCGAAAACGGCGCCGTTTACATACCAGTACACGGTCACAGACGCCCAGGCGGCCACCCAGACGATCACGGTCACGGAAAAACTGACCAACGGAACCCAGACGATCGCGCTTCACACCTATACCGCGACCAGCGGCGCCCAGAATACCGTCGACCTGTCCAGTGTATGGCTTCCGCTTCTTTCCGGAACCCACGTCCTGACGATCACGGCCACAGACAGCGCCGGCGGAAGCGCAACGCGAAAGATCACATTCAGCCGCACCGTCAGCCGTATCGCGGCGGCGCGTGCGTTCAATACAGACGCCCTGGTTCAGAAGGTCTTTGTTTCCCTTTATCCGGCGACGATTCCGGCAGACGCCACCCTTCACCTGGAAGTCACGAACAACCCGTTCGACACTTCGCCGGTGTGGGTAGACATCACCGACAAGGCGAACAGACTTGTCCACGTCTTCACGAATACGACCGCCGCGAAAGGCTATGGTCTGGGCTATCGCTTCTATATCACGAAGGGAACCCAGGAAATCGAAATCACCCAGGCGACGATCCGTTTCGCCTAAACGAAAGGAGAAATTCGAAATGTTTGACCCTACACAATGCGAAAGCGTGAGCATGGCCCAGGCAAAAGCCCAGGAAGAACAAAATCCTGTCAACGCCGCCTTGCGCGCGACTTCGATCGCCTTCGTCGCTTTGGCAGAATCTGGCCAGATCGACGACACAACCGCAACGGAAAACGTCAGCCAGTTCGCGTCCTGGGCTTACCCTGTGGCGTATGCTGTCGGCAATATCCGCCAGTATAACGGCGAACTTTTCCGCTGTGTTCAGGCCCACACTTCACAAACCGACTGGGCGCCTGACGCCACCGCTTCCCTTTGGAAGAAAGTCGGCGATCCGACGGAAGAATGGCCGGCCTGGTCCCAGCCGATCGGCGCACATGACGCCTACAACAGCGGCGACAAAGTGTCCCACAACGGGAAACACTGGACATCTAACGTCGACGCGAACGTCTGGGAACCTGGCGTCTATGGCTGGACGGAGGTGACAGAATGACCGAAGGAATCATTGTCGGCGTTCTGTCGCTGATCGGTACACTGGCCGGAACATACTTCGCAAACCGAAAGAGTTCCGCCCTTATTGCCTACCGTCTGGAACTTCTTGAAAAGAAGGTCGACAAACACAATTCCGTCGTGGAACGAACCTTCAAACTGGAAGAACAGGCGGCCGTTATTGAAGAAAAAATCAAGGTCGCGAATCACCGTATAGAGGACCTGGAAAGCCGGTGAAATCGCACAAGAAGAAACGCGAGTTTTCTAAAATCATTATAACCATAGTCGGAGCCGTCACGCTTATAGTGTCGGCTTTTACTATGGCCGTTGTATGGAAAACAAGCGACACCGCGCCCCTGGCGTATTTGATCCCTTCGGTCTTCGGCGAACTGGCCACCGCGACCGGCTTTTATTTCAGCAAAGCGAAGGCCGAAAACCGGATCAAACTTCGGAAATTATATGGTCCTGAAATCTACAATGACACGAAGGAGGTATAAACGTGTTTAACGCATTACTTGAAAACCTGACAAATATCGGCTGGGCTATGCTGGTCTTCCTGTGTGCATACCTGGCAAACGTCGCCTTTTCCCTGTGGTATAACATCAAAATCAGGAAGGAAGACTTCGACCGCGAAAAGCTGATCGCAAGCGGCTTGAAAATCCTTGTTTTCGGCGTTGGCCTTACGCTTCTGTGTACGGCTATTACTGCACTTCCGATTTTTGCGAACGAAGTCGGCTGGGCTATTCCTGACGAATACACGGACATTTTCGCCGACCTGGTTATCATTGGCGCCGTTCTGCTTGTGTCCTGTAAATACATCAAGGAAGCCTTCACGAAGTTCGTTGCTATTTTGAACACCGGTTCCGTGGAAAATGTGGAAAACGTATCGGAGCCGGAAGCAACCAACGCCGGAAAGGCCCAGATCGGCTTCATGGCCGGAAATGGAGGGAACGAAAATGAGTAACAGCCCACTTGTAAGCTATACGCGCATTTCCCCGAACAAGAACAGTCCCAGAAACCACAAGATCGACACAATCACGATTCACTGTGTCGTCGGCCAGTGTTCGGTCGAAACCCTGGGGAATATCTTCGCGCCAACTTCCAGACAGGCGTCTTCAAACTATGGGATCGGCTACGACGGAAAAATCGGAATGTATGTGGAAGAAAAGGACCGTTCCTGGTGTAGTTCTTCCGCGTCCAACGATAACAGAGCGATCACGATCGAAGTCGCGTCCGATACAAAACACCCTTACGCAGTCAATGAAAAGGCGTTCGCCGCGCTTCTTGACCTGGTGACTGACATCTGCAAGCGAAACGGGATCAAATGCCTTGTGTGGTCCACCAACAAAAAGGACCGTATGAATCACCTGAACGGGTGCAATATGACCGTTCACCGCGATTATGCAAACAAGGCTTGTCCTGGCGACTACCTGTATAACCGCCACGGTGAAATCGCGGCCGAAGTCAACCGCCGCCTGGGCGCCAGTGCTGAAAAGCCGGCAGAGAATAAACCGTCCACTGGCGAAGTGATCCACACTGTCAAAGCCGGCGAAACACTGTCGAAGATCGCCCAGAAGTACGGGACAACCTATCAGAAGATCGCGGCTTATAACAGGATCGCAAACGCGAACCTGATCCGCGTCGGCCAGAAAATCAAAATTCCGGCAGACACCCAGGCCGCCCAGTCCTTCAAGAAGGGTGATAAAGTAAAGGTCCTGAAAGCTGTCACCTACACAGGGAAAGCCTTCAAGACCTATTATGACAAATATGACGTGATCGAAGCCGACGGCGACCGTGTGGTCATTGGTATCGGAAAGACAGTCACAGCGGCCGTCAATGCGGCAAACCTGAAAAAAGCATAGCGGCAAAAGGAAAGCGGCCAGGGATATTCCCTGACCGCCTTTTTTTATTTTCCGGTGACCATTGAAAGAGCCGACACGAAAAGGTCCTGTCGCGCGACTGAAAACTGATATGTCTTCGATCCGGCCTGTACGACGACAGAGCCGTCGACAGGTGTCACCGCTGTCAATGCTGAAATCTTACATTCGAAACCGGCCTGGTTATGAATGAAGACGATCCGCCTATTCGTTAAAACGATAGCGCCTGAATAGGTTTCTGTCACTTCGCCGTAAACCGTCCGACTGGAACCGCCGCCAGTGCTTACCGACACGCCCTTCGCAACTCGGACACGGACGCCAGCACCGCTTCCGGTTCGGCCGACAGCCTTGTTCTTCGTGACGATCTTCGTCGCCGGCGCGTAATAATGGGCGACTTCGCCTTCTTCCAAAAGAACCGGCGTCCCCGTTACAACAGGAAGTTCGCCCTGTGCGATCGCTGAAATCGCGGTTTCTTCCATGAACGGCGTGTTTCTGACCACTTGTGCCGCCTGTCTGGCTTCCTTCTGCTTCTTGACCTTGTTCGCACTGAAAAAAAGCCCAACGGTGACAATGGTCAAGACGACGATCCAGCCCCACAATGATACTTCCGGAACCGCGATCGACACAATCACCAGGATCAGATCGACAATCGCGGCCAGGATTCCGAATATAATAGCGACTATTCGCATTATATCCCCCCTTCCTACTTGTAAACTTTATAAGGTTCTGACCTTTAACACAATTATACGTGAAAAATGTGTTAAAAACAAGAATGACGCTGAACATTAACACAAAATTTTCGGGAAGGAGGTCACAACTTGAAAATCTATGACTATAAAGGCCGGAAGAACATCAGCGGAAACAGAATCCGCGAAGCACGATTGAAGAAGCGGCTGTCACAGGCCGACTTCGCCGCCAAACTACAAATAGCCGGAATCACTATGGAGCGCGACAGCGTCAGCAGAATCGAAATCGGAACGCGCTTCGTCGCCGACTATGAACTTATGATAATAGCTGAAATCCTGGACGTAACCGTCGACTGGTTACTGTCCGAAGACTGCGAATAACACAACGGACCACTGGCGAACCTTTGAACCGCCAGGGTCTTTTATTTTTTTGTTCCCCCCTTGACAATATAATACCGGTATTATATAATATTCGACAGAAAGAGGTGACTACACTATGGCACAAGCGCAAATTGAAGCGAACAAACGCTTCCGAAAGAAATCCTATGACCGAATCGAAATAACAGTTCCAAAAGGCGACAGAGAAAAGATCGTTCAAGCCGCCAGCGCGGCCGGTATGAGTGTAAACGCTTTTATCAAAGAAGCACTGGTCGAATATATCGCCCGCACAACCAAACAATAAAACGAAAGCCCTGTCCATGAACGGACGGGGCTTTTTTGCATATCAGGAGGAATCAAAATGAAAAAGCGCAGATTCAAACACCTGTCCTGGACTGACAGGCTGAAAATAGAAACAATGTTAAAGGACAAGCGCCACAAACAGGAAATCGCTGACGAAATCGGCGTTCACCTGAAAACGATCTACAACGAAATCAAGCGTGGTCGTTATATTCATACGAATTCCGACCTGACCGAAGAAGAAAGATACAGTCCGGAAATGGCCGAAGCGGCTTACCGTGAACACCTGGCCGCAAAAGGTCCGGACTTGAAAATCGGGAACGACCACGAACTGGCCCAGCATATCGAAAAGAAAATCGCCGAAGACGGTTATTCGCCGGCCGCCGTCTTGGGCGAAATTAAGGAACGGGGCCTTCAATTCAAAACGTCGATCTGTGAATCGACCTTGTATTCTTATATCGACAAGGGCGTCTTTTTGACTGTCACGAACAAGAACCTTCCTGTCAAAGGCCAAAAGAAACGCCCGTATAACAAAGTCAAGAGGGCGAAGCGGCCGCCGGCTGGAACCAGTATCGAAAACCGCCCGAAAGAAATCGACGATCGCGCGGTCGTTGGTGACTGGGAAATGGACTGTGTCGAAGGCAAGAAGAAAACAAAGAAAACCCTTCTGGTTCTGACCGAAAGAAAGTCCAGACGGGAAATCATTCGTCCTATGCGCGACCAGACCGCCCGAAGTGTGGTCCGTGTCCTGGATAGTCTTGAACGTGAATACGGCGCAAATTTCAGCAAAATCTTTCGAACGATCACTGTCGACAACGGTTCCGAATTCGCTGACTGTGCCGGAATGGAAAAGTCCTGTCGCCGCAAAGGCAACAGGACAAAGATATACTATTGTCACCCCTATTCGTCATACGAAAGAGGATCAAACGAAAATGTGAATAGAATGATCCGCCGCTGGTTCCCAAAAGGAACAGACTTCCGGAAAGTCACAGCGAAAGCGATCCAAAAGGTCGAAGACTGGATCAATAACTATCCCCGTGAAATACTGGGCTTCCGGACCGCAGAAGCCGTTTTCCAGGAAGGCGTCGCGTGTCTTACTTGAATTTTTTTATGAATTTTTGCAATTTAGTCTTGACTTTTTCATGTCTCCCGGCTTTTGCCGCCGCCTGCCGCCTTTTTCTCCATCTTTCCTGCCAAAGACTTTTTTGCCGTGCTGAAATATGCTATACTGATTATAAATATGGCATTCTGCACCGGAATGCCGCGTGTCAGTGTAAAAGAGGATAACATGGAAGCATTCAAATATCATGTGCAGCCGGGCCGCTACCGGCATTTCAAGGGCAACGAATACGAAGTGCTGGGCATGGCCCGCCACAGCGAGACCGAAGAGGAAATGGTGGTGTACCGCGCCCTGTACGGGGAACGCGGGCTTTGGGTGCGTCCTGCCGCCATGTGGTGCGAGACCGTGGAGCGGGACGGCAAAGTGCAGCCGCGCTTTGTGCGCATTGAGGAGTGAACCGGCAGTTTTTGCCGATGGGATAAAACGGAGGGTGATACTTTTGTACAGTGAACAAAAACAGGCGCTTGCCGCCGAACTGAGCTTCAAGCATCCGGCAGTGCTGGCTGTCAGCGGTTCCGCAGGCAGCGGCAAGACCGCTCTGCTGGCCGCGCTGCTGCCGGTGCTCAAGAGCCGCGGGCTGAAGGTGGGCGTGATCCGCGAGGCTGACGATCTGCGCCTGCCCGCCGAGACCGACCGCCTGCATGAGGCCGGTGCCGAGGGTGTGGCCGTGTTTACTGCCGGGCGCTATCTGCTTACCGAGCAGTTCCGCCTGAACGAGCAGGACCTGCTGGCTTTGTTCGAGCGCCACGGCTATGACCTTGTACTGCTGGAAGGCTTTGGCGACAGCGGCTGGGCCAAGATCGAGGTGGTGCGCAGCTCGGTCAGCCCGGTGGGCACCGCGTTCCAGCCCATGGCCATCGTGGGCGATGTGCCGGGCGCTGATTTTGCACTGGACGATCCTGCTGCTCTGGCAGACTGGATCGAGAACCAGATGTCGTCCCTGTAACGGAGGTTCTGCATGAAACTCATCCGTACCGAAGACGCTGTCGGGCAGGTGCTCTGCCACGACATTACACAGATCATTCCCGGCCAGTTCAAGGGAGCACGCTTCCGCAAAGGGCACATCGTCCAGCCGGAGGATATTCCCGTGTTGCTCTCCATTGGCAAAGAAAATCTCTATGTCTGGGAGAAGCGCCCCGGCATCCTGCACGAGGACGAAGCCGCTGCCCTTTTGTACAAGGCAGCGGCGGGCCGCAACATCCACGGCACTGAGCCGAAGGAAGGCAAGATCGAACTGGTTGCCGACTGCGACGGTCTTTTGAAGATCGACCGCGCCGCCCTGCTGGCCGTGAACCGCACACCCCAAATGATGATCGCTACCATCCACGGCGACCTGCCCGTGAAAAAGGGCCAGAAGCTGGCCGGCACCCGCATCATCCCGCTGGTGATCGAGCAGGAGAAGATGGATGCCATGCAGGCCGCAGCAGGCAGCGAACCCATCCTGAACGTGCTGCCTTTCCACCCGAAAAAATTTGCGGTCATCACCACCGGCAGCGAAGTATTCAAGGGACGCATCGAGGACAGATTCACCCCCGTTCTGGTGGGCAAGCTGTCCGAATACGGCTGCGAGATGACCTATCACAAAACCTGCGACGATGACCCCGCCGGGATCACCGCCGCCATTCTGGAAGCAAAGGCCGCAGGCTGCGAGCTGATCTTTACCACCGGCGGCATGAGCGTAGACCCCGACGACCGCACGCCGCTTGCCATCAAGAACACCGGTGCCGAGATCATCACCTATGGCGCACCGGTGCTGCCGGGTGCCATGTTCCTTGTGAGCTATCTGGACGGTGTGCCGGTGTGCGGCCTGCCCGGCTGCGTGATGTACGCCAAGCGCACCATTTTTGACCTGCTGCTGCCGCGCCTGCTGGCCGACGACCCCATCACTGCCGAGGACATTGCCCGGCTGGGCGAGGGCGGGCTGTGCTTAGGCTGCACCGAATGCCACTGGCCCAACTGCGGCTTCGGGCATTGCTGAAACCCTCTCAGTCAAAGCCTTACGGCTTTGCCAGCTTTCCCAAAGAGGAGAGCTTTATCAAGGTAAAAATTATGAGCGAAACAAAACTTTCTCATTTTGATGCGTCCGGCAGCGCCGTGATGGTGGATGTGAGCGAAAAACCCGTCACTGCACGGCAGGCTGTGGCCCGCGGCATCATCACTATGAATGCGGCAGCCTTTGCCGCTGTTCGGGACGGCACCGCCCAGAAGGGCGACGTGCTTGGCGTGGCCCGCATTGCAGGCATCATGGCGGCCAAGCGCACCAGCGAGCTGATCCCCTTGTGCCATCCGCTGCCGCTGAGCAAGCTGACTGTGGATTTTCACCTTCTGCCCGAACAGCAGGCCGTAGAGGCCGTGTGCACCGCCAGGACCATCGGTGTGACCGGCGTGGAAATGGAAGCTCTTACCGGCGTTTCTGCCGCGCTGCTCACCATCTACGATATGTGCAAGGCCGTGGATAAGGGCATGGAGCTGGGCGAGATCCACTTGGTCGAGAAGACCGGCGGCAAGAGCGGGCACTATGTGCGGGCCGAGGGCGGCTATGTTTGATGCATACGGCCGCAATATCCACTATCTGCGCCTTTCGGTCACCGACCTGTGCAACCTGCGCTGCCGCTACTGTATGCCGGACGGCGTGCCAAAGCTGGCTCACGAAGATATTCTGACCTATGAGGAATTTCTGCGGCTGGCTGCGCTGTTCGCCCCATGCGGCATCGACACGGTGCGCATCACCGGCGGTGAACCGCTGGTGCGCCGGGGCGTAGAACAACTGACGGCGGGCCTGAAAGCCATTCCCGGCATCCGCCGCGTTGCCCTTACCACCAACGGCGTGCTGCTGGCCCAGAAGCTGCCCGCCCTGCTGGCGGCGGGCCTTGACAGCGTGAACATCAGCCTTGACACCTTGTACCCGGAGACCTTCCGGCGCATCACCGGCAAAGACGAGCTTGCCGCCGTGCAAAACGGCATCCGGGCGGCCCTTGCCAGCGGCATTCCGGTCAAGCTGAACTGTGTGCCGCAGCCCGGCGTGAACGAGGGCGAGCTGGAAAGCCTTGCTGCCTTCGCACAGGAGCATCCGCTGCAGGTGCGCTTTATTGAGATGATGCCCATTGGCTTTGGTGCCGGGCTGCCCGGCCTTTCCGGCCCGGAACTGCTGGAGCGCTTTTACCGCCGCTGGCCGCAGCTGCAGCCGGTGACCGGTGCGGCCTTTGGCGATGGGCCGGCGGTGTATTATTCTGCGCCCGGCTGGCGCGGCAGCATCGGGTTGATCGCTGCCGTGCACGGCAAATTCTGCGCTTCCTGCAACCGGGTGCGGCTGACAAGTCAGGGCTTTCTGCGTCCGTGCCTTGCCAGCGAATCCGGCACCGACCTGCGTGCTCTGCTGCGCAGCGGCGCGGACGACGCGGCCCTTTTGCAGGCCATTCAAAACACGATTCTGGCAAAACCCCGGGAACATCACTTCGGCCAAGGCTCCATGCCCGCCACACGAGGGATGTACCGGATCGGAGGATAACACAAATTTATGGGTAAAATTCTGGCTATCTGCACAAGCCCCCGGCGCGGCACCTTGAAAACGCCGGTGCCATCCGCTGTTCTCACCCCGGAGTGGGGTATTGTGGGCGATGCCCACGGCGGCAGCTGGCACCGGCAGGTCAGCCTGCTGAGCGCGGAAAAAATTGAAGCTTTCCGTCAAAAGCTCTGGGTGGACTACGGTGCCTTTGGCGAAAATCTGGTGGTGGAAGGGTTCGATCTTGCCACCCTGCCGGTGCCCAGCTTTTTTGCCATTGGGGATGCCGTGCTGGAAATGACCCAGATCGGCAAAGAGTGCCACAGCGACTGCGCCATCCGCCGGCAGACCGGCGACTGCATCATGCCGCGGGAGGGCGTGTTCGCACGGGTGGTAAAAGGCGGCACCATCCACACCGGCGACGAGATGAAGCTGCTGCCCACCCCGGCAGACCTGCCCCTGCGCGCGGCGGTGATCACCCTTTCCGATAAGGGCAGCCGCGGCGAACGGGAGGACAAAAGCGGCCCGCTCATTGTGGAGATGCTCCCCGCCACAGGCTACAAGGTGGAGGAAGCGCTGCTTCTGCCGGACGATGCCGCCCAGCTCAAAACCCAGCTGCTGCGCCTTGCGGATGCCCGTCAGGTGAACCTGATTCTCACCACCGGCGGCACCGGCTTTGCACCGCGCGATGTAACGCCGGAGGCGACCATCAAGGTCTGCGAAAAGCTCGCGCCGGGTATCCCGGAGGCCATGCGGGCAGCGTCCATGCAGCTTACGCCGAAGGCGTGTCTGTCGCGCGCGGCAGCGGGCATTCGCGGCACGAGCCTGATCATCAATCTGCCGGGCAGTCCCAAGGGAGCGTGCGAAAATCTGCAGGCCGTGCTCGAACCCATTGAGCATGGGATTTATATCCTGCAGGGCGGGAAAGAGTAATGGAGAATTGAAAATGGAGGATGGAGAATGAAATGTCAGATTTCAGTTTCTGCTCCGAACAGAAAACACCCCGAACCTGTGGTTCGGGGTGTTGAGGCTGTCGAAAAACTCTGTTTTTC
>ENA-OPAH01000262-OPAH01000262.1-human-gut-metagenome-genome-assembly--contig:-NODE-262-length-44747-cov-7.646626_pt1 | contig 44747 bp, 42 predicted proteins | sample MGYA00241050_ERZ501416 | MGnify/ENA primary metagenome ERZ501416 (study PRJEB25962, sample SAMEA2042632) | human gut metagenome | biome: human gut; feature: human-associated habitat; material: faeces... | reverse complement strand
AAGTGCTTTTGCGTTACTTTTGACAAAAGTAACAAAACCGCCGTATCCGGCGAAAGTTTCTTAAATATCGCCATGTCTGGCGTAAATAAAAATTATGTGCCATATCTGGCACTCAAACAGAAAAGAGGTGAGAAAATTTATGATGAAACGAACAATCAGTGGCATGATCGGAGCCGGTTCACTGGCTCATAACAGACGGGATTTTGTAGCAGAAAATGTAAATCCAGACAGAGTACAACTGAACATTTGTTATAAGAATGAGAATCTGAAAGAAGTCTATAAAGAACTGTTTGATGATGCGGTGGAGAGATACAATGTCGGGAAAAGAAAGGATCGGCAAATTGCAAATTATTATGAAAAAATCCGACAGGGTAAACAGGAGAAGTTGTTCCATGAAGTAATATTTCAGATTGGTAATCGTGAGGATATGGCAGTTGGCACGACAGAAGGAGATTTGGCCGTAAGGGTACTGGATGAATATATGAAAGACTTCCAGAAAAGGAATCCGTCACTTCGGGTATTTAACTGCTATCTGCATCAGGACGAAGCTACTCCGCATCTGCATATTGACTTTGTTCCTTATGTGACCAACTGGAAGGGAAAAGGAATGGATACCAGAGTTTCACTGAAGCAGGCATTGAAAAGTCTTGGATTTCAAGGTGGAAATAAGCATGATACAGAACTGAACCAGTGGATAAATCATGAAAAAGAAGTGCTGGCAGAAATTGCAATGCAGCATGGAATTGAATGGGAGCAGAAAGGTACACATGAAGAGCATCTGGATGTTTACAATTTCAAAAAGAAAAAACGTAAGAAGGAAGTGCAGGAACTGGAACAGGAAAAAGAAAATCTGACAGCAGAGAATGAAGGCCTGATTTTTCAGATTGCGGACGTAAGGGCAGATATTAAGCTACTGGAAAAAGAAAAAATTCAGTTCCAGAAAGATAAAGAGATAGCGGAAAAACGTGCGGAGAAAGCAGAAACGGAATTGAAAAAACTGGAGGACAGAAGAGAATTCCTGCAACCAGTGATGGATAATGTCAGTAAGGAAATAAAAGAATATGGAATGATCAAAACATTTCTACCGGAAGCTACTACGTTAGAACGTGCGGTAACTTACCGGGATAAGAAAATCAAACCGTTATTCATTGAAATGAAAAATAAAATAGGTGCGATGGCTGCACAGGTGAAAGAACTTACCAGAGAAAGAGATAACTGGAAAAGTAAGTTTCAGAAGAAAAAGCAGGAGCATGAGAACACAAAAAAGGAACTGGCAGAAGTTAAGAAGGATTATCAGAAATTATCTGGTGAGAAAGAAATACTACAGGGACTTGCGGACAGATATAACCGACTTTTACGTATGTTGGGGAAAGATATGGTAGAACGACTGGTGCGAGACGATATCCGAATGCAGACGGAACTTGAAGTGAAAAAACAGAAAGAGCAAATGCCGAAAAAAATAAGTGACCGCATACAATGGGCGAAAGAACGAAGTGAAGAACACAATGCACAGATAAAGAAGAACAAAACAAAATACAAAGGAATGGAGTTATAAGAATATGAAAAAACAGATTTATGATGAAAAGAACGGGTTGAACTACACATTGCATGGAGATTATTATCTGCCGGATCTGGAAATCAATGAGGAAGAACCTACATATGGGAAATATGGAATAATGCGAAAACAGTTTTTGAAGGAACACAGGAGTGCCAGGTATCAATATCTGGTACTGACCGGGAAACTGACGGAGCATCTGAATCAGGTCGATAAAGAAGCAAGAGAAAAAGTCGAGATGCTGGTGGAACAGATGGCTGAACAGTGGGGCGTGACAGAAGAACTGAAGATGCAGGATCAGATGGAATGGGTGCGGAGGATGAACAATATTAAGAATGTTGCGGAAGAAATGGCAGAGAAGGAATTTCTATATAAATAAATACGAAATATCGCTAATAGCGATAAAATATCTTGACATAAAATGAGAAGTTGGGTATAATGAAACTACTTTAACGAAGGTATATCCATCCAGAAGATGTAATGTGAGCAGAAATGCTTGGAAGGTTGGACGACCTTAAATTAAACCCGGGCAATGTCGTAATGGTCTAGGAAGAGTAGATGATCTACTGTGATGCCAAGTAAATGTGTTACTGTGATACGAGGTTGCTACGTCTTAAGCGTGTGGATGGAACACGCTTTAATGATAGATTAGTCAGTGATTTGAAAAACTACCTTATTCATAATTCCTTTCTTGGATGGCGTCTTTGTTTACAAAGATGAGAAAGGAGGCAAAAGATATGTTTTGCAGAAAAGTTAAAGCGTTTTTCAAATCCGGTATTGAGAATGTTGTTGCATTTTGTAAGAAACATAAAAGTACAATTGCTAGATTGGCTGGTAAGTTTGTTATCTATGTATGCAAAACAGTTATCGAATATTTATTAGATAACTACTCTTAATACTAACTAATCTATTTTTTTATTTACAGAAATGGAAGAGGATACAATGGGTGAAGCATTAAGATTATTAAGAATATTTAATGGATATAAATCAGCAGAATTAGCAAAAAAACTGGAATTATCACAGAGCTATGTGTCAGAATTGGAAAATGGGAAAAAACAGCCTACGATGGAGGTTTTAGACAAATATGCGAAAGTGTTTGAAATGAAGAAATCAACATTAATGCTATTTGCAGAATCTTTAGAAGGTGAAGAAATAAAAAATGATAAAAAACAAAGAATTGCTCGTGCCGGAATGAAATTGCTTAAAATATTGGAAAAGGTAGGGGAATTTGAAGATGAGTAAAACATACTCTATAGAATTTAGTCCATTATATAGAATGAGAAACAGAAGAAAGTTGGCCAGAGTACTGAAGCTGGATGAAAAATATTTTAAGCAAAATCATACATACAAATATAATCATTTTTCGGAACCAAAACCTAATGGTACGGGAACTCGAAATTTCACGGTCCCGGAAAAAGAATTAAAAAGTATTCAAAAAAGAATTTGTAAATTAATGAGTAGGATAGAAACACCTGAGTGGGTAATATCTGGAAAAAAGAAACATAGTTATATTTCAAATGCCAGAAATCATTGTAGAAATTATAATGTGAAAACAATGGATATTTCACAATTTTATGATTCGGCAAAAAGAAAATATGTGTACAGTATGTTTAAAGAAAAGTTTTTAATGGCAGATGATATCGCTTGGATTATGACAGATCTAGTTATGTGTGGAGGAACGTTACCTACAGGAAGTCCAACGAGCCAACTTGTGGTATACTGGTCTTATAGTGATATGTTTGAAAATATATATGAAATTGCACGAAAATATAAATGTGAGTTTACGTTGTATGTAGATGATATGACTTTTTCATCGAATATTGGTATATCAAAACAATTGAGAAAAGATGTTGAAGAACTTTTGAATAGTTATTGTTTACATGCAAAGGCGAAAAAAGATCATTACTATCAAAACAACGCGTTTAAGAAAGTGACAGGAGTGGGAATAAAAAAAGGAAAATTGCTTGTTCCAAATCAAAAAAGATATGAGATTATTGGAATGTATAAAACCTGCTTGAAGAATAAGGATATAATTGAGATTGAAAAGCTAAGAGGGTTACTTATTTCTGCCAGACAAATAGAACCTGATATATTTCCAGAAATTTATAGATTTGTAGAAAAATATAAAGATGATTTAAACTTGTTGGCGAGAAATCGTTATTATCGTAACATGAGAAAAAGGAAAAAAGTTCAAAGGCGTGAAGACGTAGCTTTTGTTTAGAAATAAAATAGATAGGTGGAAGTTGATGTTAGAACAAATTGTAGAGAAAACTAATCAATATATTGAAGAAATGCCCAAAAAAGAGCGAAAAAAATACGGACAGTTCTTTACGAGCATTGAAACAGCTAGATATATGGCTGGATTGTTTATTATACCGCAACAGACTACAGTTACGTTGCTAGATGCTGGTGCAGGATCTGGAATTTTAACATGTGCCATGATCGAACGCTTAGATAAAATAGAGGATATTAAAGAGATTATTGTAACCTGTTATGAGAACGATGAGAATGTATTACCATTATTACAGGAAAATCTTCTTTATATGCGGGAATGCTCAAGTAAAAAAATAAATATAAAAATTATAACTGAGAATTATATAACCAGTCAGTATCTCGATTTTAATCATATGTTAGGTGGAAATTGGAATCCGGAAAAATATGACATAGTGATTGGAAATCCCCCGTATATGAAAATATCAAAGGATGCTCCGGAAGCGACAGCAATGCCGTCAGTTTGTTATGGAGCCCCTAATATGTATTTCATTTTTGCATCAATGGGATTATTTAATTTAAAAGATGATGGGGAAATGGTTTATATAATTCCAAGGTCATGGACATCAGGAGCTTATTTTAAGAGATTCAGAGAATATTTTCTGTCAGAAGGAAAGCTCATTCATATACATTTGTTTGGTAGCAGAAATAAAGTATTCGATAAAGAAAATGTTTTACAGGAAACTATTATAGTAAAAGTTAAAAAGACAAAGGTGCAGCCAGATAATGTTACTATTACATCTACGCATACAAATAAGGATTTTGACCAGTGTACCACATTGGTAGTTCCATATAATCTTGTTGTTTCGGGAAAAGAATTGTATGTATATTTGGTTACAAATGAAGAAGAAGTTTCAGTATTGAAAAAGTTGCATCAGTGGGATAAAACGCTTCCGGATATAGGATTAAAAATGAAAACAGGGTTGACTGTTGATTTCAGAAACCGAGATATTTTACGAGATGATGCAGAAGAGGGGGCGATACCTTTATTTTATTCACAACATATAAAAGAAGGTATAGTTCAGTTTCCTATTCAAAAGGAACATGAATATGTTGTGACAGAGCAAAAAGGTTTAATGCAGGATAATCACAACTATTTGTTTGTAAAGAGATTTACCGCTAAGGAAGAACCGAGAAGGTTGCAATGTGGGGTATATTTGTCGAAAAAATTTCCGCAGTATTCAAAGATAAGTACACAAAATAAGATTAATTTTATTGATGGGTTGCTTACAAATATGTCTGAATGCTTGGTATATGGTTTGTATGTGCTGTTTAATTCAACGATTTATGATGAATATTACCGGATTCTGAATGGTTCAACGCAGGTTAATTCAACTGAAATTAATGCAATGCCGGTTCCGGATATTAATATTATTCAGGAAATGGGAAGAAAAATAATGAAAAGCAAAGATATGTCAGAAAAGAATTGCAATATAATATTGGAGGGGTACTGTGGATAAGATTGAAGAAGCACGCGAAATATTGAAATTTGTAGGAATGCCAAAAGCACAGCAGGCAGACATATGTTGTTATGTTTTATTAGCAATGGCTGGAATAAAACCGGATATGTCATGGAGAAATGCAACAAAAGATTGGATTAGGATTCATGATATTATTCAGTTTGCAAATCTTAATTACGAAACTAGTTATGCAGAGAATAGTAGAGAAGCAATTAGAAAACAGGCTTTGCATAGATTTAGAACAGCTGCATTAGTAGAAGATAATGGAAAAGCGACGAATAGTCCGAATTATCGTTATCGATTGACAGATGAAACATTGGAACTATTAAAACACTATCAGAGTGTTGGTTGGAATGAAATATCTTCTAGATACATGATGTACCATGAAAGATTAGTTGACATTTATGCATCGAAAAAGGAAATGAAAATGATGCCTGTGAAAATAAATGGGGATGATTTTAAGTTTTCACCGGGAAAACATAACGAACTACAGAAAGCAATTATAGAAGAGTTTGCACCGAGATTCGCTGAGAATGCAGAGTGTCTATATGTGGGAGATACGATTGAAAAAAATTTAGTGAAAAATACAGATAAATTGAAGGAATTGGGCTTTGAGATTACACTGCATGATAAAATGCCAGATGTTGTATTATATAGGGAAGATAAGAATTGGATTTACTTTATTGAATCAGTTACTTCAGTAGGTCCAATGGATCCAAAACGTATTCTGGAAATTACAGAAATGACAAAAGATGTAACTGCTGGGAAAATATTTGTTACGGCATTTCTGGATTTTAAAACGTATAAAAAGTTTTCGGAAGAGTTGGCATGGGATACAGAAGTATGGATAGCTGAAATGCCGGAGCATATGATACATTTGAATGGTGACAAATTTATGGGACCGAGATAAACGGAGGATAAATATTTGAATAAGCATAGTTTAGAAATCCCTTTGTATTTAAATCAAAAAATTGTATTTGATTTGTTAGCATCAATAAATGATGGATTTACTCAAGTAACAAAATTGAAAACAGCATCAGCTGCAGAAAGCAATTTAGGTGGAATGATAGAAGCAGATTTAGGGAATAAAAATATTTTTGCATTACTTGGAGTAAAATTAAAGGGAAAAACTGATATTAATCATAGTAGAGAACATAATAAGGAACAAGAGCAAGAAAAGATACATACACCATCATCATTGTTTAATAACCTTAAAGGACAATTGTTTAAGGAAAAACTAGTAAAACGTATAGAGGGAAAAATAGATAATATTCAGCCAGGTGAGTTTATTGAAATATCTGGGATATTAAAAATTAATCCTTTAATAAGAATGATGGAGAATATGACGAGGGTGTTAGAGCTTGCAACAGTTATGCAAAATGATGGTACTGGAAAAAAAGCAAAACAAAAGAATTTAGAGGATAAAAAGACCATTACACAAATGGAAGCGTTTACCAATAGCCTTAAGGCGAATGGAATGGTGGATATGATTTGTGAGATGAATGAAATGAATGGGATTAAGGCAGTATTACCAGTATATATGGATTATTTTTTTAATGGAAATAGTAGCGAAATAGTAGATGGAAAATTTAAGATTTTAGGTAAAGTTGCTAAAGTGTGTGATCAAGATGAAAAAATAGATTTACTTCGAAATACAAGTCTAAGTATATTTAAAGAAAGTCTGCTTGAAGAAATGCTATCTGGTTTTAATGCAGATAGTAATCATGATATGAATATTGGTGCATTAGAAACAAATGTGCAGGGACCAGCGTTGTTGATTATTCCTATTGCAATATATTTGTAGAAATACATACACAGGGGTATTGAAAGTACGTTTGAAAATGTTTATATAATGTGATTTTCAATTTGCTGTATATGTTTAGGATGGGTGAAGAGTGGAATGCATGTTGATGTATTCATATAATAAATAGATATCGTAACATTTATTAAAATGTATTTTAGGCATAGACATTGTATTTAAAAGAAAAGTGTATTATTATATTTATATTATTGATTGAAGGTGAAGATTATGATTTTAACAGATAAAGAAATAAGAAAATTATGTATGGATACAAAAGCTAAAAAAAATGATAAATCATTAATTTTTCCATTTTCTGAAGAAGCACTACAAAGTGAATCTTATGATTTGGCGATAGGGACAGATATAGCTGTTTTAAAAAAAGAAGTTAAATGTATCAGTTTATATGATCAGGATGATATAGATAACATGTATGAGGAAATTGATTTGTCTATAGCGGGGTATACGATTTCTCCGAAAGAATATCTTTTAGTATCATTAAATGAGAAAATTAATCTTCCAGATAATATTACAGCACATATCAGACCAAGAACTAGATTTACTAGATTAGGATTGCTTATAAGTGACCAACATTGTAATTCTACATACAGCGGTAAATTGAAAATTGGTTTATTTAATGCCACCGATTATGCAATAAAGATTTTTCCAGGAATTAGAATTGCACAAATGGTATTTGAAGAATTAAAATCAAAGCCTTCTGATGATAAACTTTATAAAAATAAACAGAATGCAATATATCAAAATGAAGAAAAATTTATTGGGGCAAAAATATCTGATGAATTTGATGAAAAGGTTTTGGATACTGTAAATTTACTGTTAAAAAAGGAAAAATAAATGTCAGAAACTTTGGAAACATTGATTGATAAATATATAGACTTACAGGATGATGTTGTATTTAGAGATAACGCAGTACCTGAGGACAAAGAAGCATATGTAAAAGCTATAAAAATGCAGTTAACTGATAGAATTTATGCTGAAGTTCGAAAAGAAGTTAGAGATGATGCAGTAAAAGATGCATCTGAACTTATTGAAAAGAAAGCAGGAATAAAACGAATTAAAGAGTTTAAAAAATTAGCAATTGATGGATTGATTGTTGCTTTTTTTGTAGGCTTATTAGTAAACCAATTTACGGATATTATTGGCTTTTTTAAAGGAAGTTTTCAAACTCAGAACATTTGGAGTACAGTAGGGATTACGATAGTATTATTATTGATTTGTTTGGGAATTTTCCTATATTTATTTATTTCAGAATTATTAAAAATGCTTGGAAAGGAAAAAAATGAGACAAATTAAAGTAGGTAAAAGGTATAGGCATTTTAAAAATAAGGAGTATTTGATAATTGCAATAGCGACACATTCGGAAACGGGAGAGAAGTATGTTGTATACGAAGCTTTGTATGGAAAACATGAGATTTATATCAGACCTTATGACATGTTTGCTTCGGAAGTTGATCACGAAAAGTATCCAGATGTGTTACAGAAGTATAGATTTGAGTTAATGGAATAAATTGTATAAATAAAAATGAAGAGAATAAATAAAATTTTTGATGAGAAAGATTAGTACATTTGGAAGAAAAGCAGTGTGATAACACCATGATAACAAAATCCACCAAAACCATACGGACACAACGGAAAATCCGGATTTTTCCCCATCAATCACACGAAAAATCACTATTTGCACACTGTAATATACCAGTCTGATATCGTGAAGGTGGACGTACTGTAGGATCAGGACGTGTTGCTACAATCATCGAGTAATATTCGTGATGGCATTGAGCCGTGCAAATAAGTAAATAATATCAGGGAAGAGTGCTTGCATTCTTCCCTGTATTTTTTCGCTTATTTATAAGGCGAAATCCCGCGATTGAATGAGTCAGTCGAAAAATCCCACGCTATATCTGATTTTTCTGAATCAAATAAATCTTAAGAGCAAGTTCTATTTCCGTATGTCTGGAATTATCTCTCAAATCAATTTCAAGTAAATCACAAATTTTCTGAAACCGATATTTCACAGAATTATAATGTAAAAAAAGCTTTTCAGATGCCAGCTTTAAATTCCATCCACAGTTGATGATAGACTGTAGTGTTTCAATCAGGTTTGCATGATGCTGGTCATCGTATTGCTGCAGAGGCTTTACATATTTATCGCAGAATTCAATTGCCTCGTTATTGGATGAAATAGAAAATAATAAGCGATAGATTCCAATCTGATCATAAAAGAACAGACGGTTAAATTGCTGAATCTGATAGACAGTCTGGATGACCTGCTTTGCCTGTTGGTAGCTGTTGTGAATATTGATAATGTCATCTACATACATTCCAACTCCCATTGAAATAGTAAAAGGAACGGCGTTCAACAGACTGTGCTGGATTTGACTGAATGTATCTGCAAGGGTTTTACGGGCGCTGACAGGCAGTTTTCCAGTGATCAGAAAGGCAATAAAGTCACTCTGTGAATAATAAATAGTGGAAGGGAATGCCTGCTTGATATACTTAATAGAAGTATCAAAAATCTGGTCTGTATATTTCTGAAGCTTTTCATTTGTTCCGGTATCCAGATTACGCAGATAATACTTTTTAATATTGTTTATATCGATGATCGCAACAAATCCGCCGCCGTCCAGATTCCAGCCGTATAAATGGGCACGTGTATTGATCTCTTCACGTGTTTTGACGTTGTTAAGCATTAGATCACCTACAAAAGAAGAGTAATATTTCTCTTCGATCATCCGGTTACTGATTCGGATCTGCATACGCAGGATAATTACGATACTGGCATATTCAATCGCTGTTTTGTAGATATTGGAGTCAGTATCCGGATATGTCCGGTCAGAACGGTCAGAAAGAAGCATAATATATCCAAATTTCTGCTCTTTATTGACAACGTCGATACACTGATATTTCTCTCGGTATTCATTTAAAATAATTTCATATGATAATCCCTTCAGATAAAGACTATCCTCGCTTACATTTTCAGAAAAATATACTTTGTGGAAAACAGTATCAACATAGGCAGTCGGTTCCTGGATCAGAGTACTCAGTGTCTGCAAAATTTGATGGATAGAGCGGTCATTTATTGCCAGTTCCAGGAAACTCTCGTGAATCTTGGAAGATTCTTTTAGCTGCTCCGCCTGTTTGGATATAATTCCGGACAGAGTTGGATTGATAATGTCGGTAAATGCGTAGATTGCCGGACAGTAGATCAGTGGCAAAGCTTTTTCATCACAAAGTTTTTTGGCATTTTCCGGAATAACCTTTATGTACCGGTCCGATTTGACAATCAGTGCACTGATATTTCTTGACAACAGCTTGCTGATGAAATCAAGAAAAGCATTAGGCGTCTTTTCCAGGGCATAGGTCGTTGTGATCACAACTTCATTTCCTTTTAACCACTGGAAGCCATCCGGAGTATCAACGACGGTTACTGTGGAGATTTCTCTGTGTACACCGAGATTTCCGGAAATAAGTTTTAATCCCTTAATAGTTGGCAGTTGTAATAGTTCTTCGACAGTCATTTTTAGTCTCCTTGTAATAAAATTGTATCTCAAATACAAAAACTGATAAAATAATTATATCACAAATACAAAAAAATGATGTCGAATATAAAAAAATCAAGATAAATTTGTACATGATATATATAGAAAGCAAAGTTATTAAGTTGTAAACTTATCATCAACAAGAGGAAACTGGATAACAAAAAAGGAACATGAAAGAAGAAAGGAAGAGAGTATATGGATTATGTAGAGATTTCTAATTCAATGATAGTGTATTTGCTTTGTGGTATTACTGTAGCAATTGCATTTATCCAGGCTGTTCTTTATATCCGAATGGCAAAGAAAATGACAGTGAAGGCAAACATTCCGGCAACAGTGCCGAAGACAGCATTCAGAGTCGGTCTCATTTCCGCAATCGGACCTGCACTTGGTGTATTTATCGTAATGGTTGGTCTTATGACTTCGATCGGAGGTCCAATGGCATGGCAGAGACTTTCCATCATTGGTGCAGCACCGACAGAGCTTACTGCAGCAACGCTTGGTGCTGAAGCGGCAGGCGCAGAGCTTGGAGGAGCTGGATTTACACTGAAAGTTATGGCTGTCAGCTGGTTCGTAATGGCACTCAACGGAGCCGGATGGCTGGTTGTAACAGGCCTTTTTACACCTGCACTTGAAAACTTAAGAACAAAGATGAGCGGTGGCGATTCAAAATGGCTGGTTGTAATGAGTGGGGCCTGTTCACTTGGTATCTTCGGTTATCTGGATGTCAACGAAATTGGTAAAGGATGGGGAAATGCAGCAGCCGTTGCCGGTGGTATTATCGGAATGGCAATCCTTGAAAAATTTGTAGCAAAGAAAGTTCCAAAAATCAGAGAGTACAATCTTGGTATTGCAATGATCATCGGAATGTTATTTGCAATCATCTATGATATGGCAGTTGGAGCATAGGAGGGTATGATTATGGAAAATAAAGAATTAATGTCAGAATGGAAAAAGAATAGTATTAGAATCGGTACTCCTACAAACCTGCTCGCAGCATTTACATCATTTATACCGGTTATCTGGCTGTGTATTACCTATAACTGCTGGCCGGATCCGAAAGTAGTACTTGCAGGATGGGGAATGGTTGCATTATCATTTGGTGCATTCTATGTTGTTGAACCAATTTCTTACTATGCAGCTCTTGGACTTACTGGTACATACTTAAGTTTCCTTTCAGGAAATATCGGTAACATGCGAGTTCCATGTGCAACAATGGCTCTTGAAACGACGGAGAGTGAACCAGGAACGCTTCAGGCAGAGGTGGCTTCTACAATGGCAATCTGTGGTTCTATTATTACAAACCTGATTGCTACAACAGCAGCTGTTTTAGTAGGATCAGCAGTTGTATCCGTACTTCCAGATGTTATTGTATCCGCTCTTACAAAATATGCAGCAGGTGCAATTTTTGGAGGAACTTTTGGAACCTATGCATTGAAATATCCTAAAGTTGCCATCTTTGGCATGGGACTTCCGCTTATCCTTAAATTTACGATTGCTCCTCCGGCATGGGTACTTATCGTTGTGTCTGTATTCGGAAGCCTTGGATTTGCAAGACTGTTATATGTAAAAGAAAAGAAAACTGCTTAGCGGGAAATGAATAAAAAGCAAAAGATTCATAGAGAAAAGAGGGAATAAGCATGAGTATGTGGAAAGAATGTGAAGGTTTACAGGAAGAACTCGTAAAAATGCGAAGAGAACTGCATCAGATTCCGGAATTTGGTCTTGATCTTCCGGAAACGCAGAAATATGTAACAGATAAACTGGATGAACTCGGAATTCCTTATAAATGTTCAGGAACAGACAGCAGTATCATTGCAGAAATCAAGGGTGGGCAGCCAGGTAAGACGGTTGCACTTCGTGCAGATATGGATGCACTTAAGATTACGGAGGCAAATGATGTCGATTATAAGTCCAAACATGAAGGTCTGATGCATGCCTGTGGACATGACAATCATATTGCAATGCTTCTTGGAGCCGCAAAAGTTTTGAATGCACATAAAGCAGAAATTAAAGGAAATGTAAGACTTCTGTTCCAGACAGCAGAAGAATTATCCAAAGGTGCAGAGATTATGATCAAAGATGGCGCAATGGATGGTGTAGACGCTGTATTTGGACAGCATATTGGAAGTATCATCAACAAAGATATCCCGGCAGGAAAGGTCATTATTACTCCTGGATGTTGTATGGCATCATTCGACAGATTTGTGATCCATGTAAAAGGAACTGGCTGTCATGGATCTACTCCGGAAAAAGGAACAGACCCGATCACAATGGCATCTCATATTGTAATTAACTTACAGGAGATCATTGCACGTGAAGTTTCCGCAGTAAAAGCTGCAGTTGTAACAATTGGTTACTTCCATGGTGGTGTTGCTTATAATGCAATTCCAAGTGAAGTAGAAATCGAAGGAACGATCCGGGCACTGGAAGAACCGATGAGACAGTACCTTGCAAAACGAATTGAAGAGATTGCAAAGAGCACAGCGGCAACATTCAGAGGAACAGCAGAAGTTGAGATGGACTGGGGAGCACCTCCGGTAATCAATAACGACGAGATGGCAGCACTTGTAACTGAAGCCGCAAAAGAAGTTGTAGGTGAAGAGGATGTTGTAAGTAAAGTTCCGGCACCAAATATGGCAGGAGAGGATTTTGCATACTACTTACAGAAAGCACCCGGAGCATTTTTCTTCCTTAGTTCTTCTAATCCGGTAAAGCATACGGATGTTCCTCATCATAATCCACACTTTAATGTAGATGAAGACGTGCTCTACAAAGGATCAGCAATGTTTGTAAAGATTGTAGAAGCTTATCTGAAGTAGTATAATAAAGCAAAAAAGGCAGGATAAGAGTATGAATGCACAGATGATGATTTTATTGTATGCGGTACTATTGTTTGTAGTGATCTATTTTATGATGGTAGTTCCGGGAAAGAAAAAGAATAAAAAAATGCAGGAACTCCATGATTCAATCAAGGTTGGAGATGAGGTTCTTACAATGGGAGGGATTATCGCAACAGTAAAAGAACGGGATGGTGAAATCCTTACAGTAGAGATTGATCCGGAAAAAGAAATCTGTATGAAAATTCTGGTCTATTCTGTATCTACGATTCGTAAATAAGAGCTAAGAGCAAAGGGTGTTTCTCTGTAATATACCAGAAAAACACCCTTTTTAGTATGTTTGTGTACAAGAAAAACTGCCAGTAGCAGTTTTTTTTGTAGTTTATAGTTTTTGGAAAATAGTAAAAAATTAACCATGCTAAAAATGACCAAAATTCATTTTTTAATTATAAAATTATTGTGACTATTTGATATTGACCATTAGTCATTTTTTTGTATAATATTCTATAGAATAAAAATGTAAAGACAGGGAGATGATTATTGTGGTCAAAGCGGGAAAATGGATAGCAAAACACAGATTTATAATTTTGTTACTGGGGATACTGCTTTTGATTCCGTCATTTATTGGAATGGCGAAGACAAGAATTAACTACGACTTGCTCAGTTACCTTCCGGAATCACTGGAAACAGTAGAAGGACAGGACGTTATGGTGGATGAATATGGTATGGGTGCATTCGCCATGGTTGTTGTAGAGGATACGGACATGAAAGATATCCAGAAGCTGGCAGATCAGTTTAATAAGGTTGATCATGTCGAAAAAGTATTATGGTATGGTGATGTGGCAGATCTTTCACTGCCGGTAGAGATGATTCCATCCGATTTGAGAAAAGCCTTCTACAACGGAGATGCGACACTGATGCTCGCATTATTTGACAATACGACTTCATCTGACGAAGCAATGAATGCAGTCGGTGAGATGCGTAAGATTGCCAGCAAACAGTGTTTTATTGCAGGTATGACAGGTGTTGTAGCCGATATCAAGAATGTAGCAATGAAAGAAGTCCCGATTTATGTTGTAATTGCGGCAATTCTTTCTTTTCTGGTGTTGGAAATTACCGGAGAATCCTTCCTGGTACCGATTTTTTTCCTGATCAGTATAGGTGTAGCGATTGTATATAATCTGGGAAGTAACATTTTCCTTGGCGAGATCTGTTACATTACAAAAGCGCTGACGGCGGTATTGCAGCTGGGTGTTACGATGGATTACTCCATTTTCCTGCTGAATAGCTACGAAGAGAACAAGCGCCGTTTCCCGGGAGATAAGAATCGTGCGATGGGACATGCGATTTCTAATACATTCAAATCCATTGTAGGAAGTTCTGTCACCACAGTAGCAGGATTTGTAGCTCTTTGTGTTATGACATTTGCACTTGGTCGAGATCTTGGTATTGTTATGGCAAAAGGTGTTATCATTGGAGTGCTTTGTTGTGTAACAATCCTTCCGGCAATGATTCTTATCTTTGATAAACCGATTGAAAAAACCAAGCATAAACCGCTGATCAAGAGCATGGATAAGGTTTCAGCATTTATCACCAAACATTACAAAGTATGGATCGTTGCTTTCCTGATCTTGCTTATTCCTGCTATTTATGGCAATAATCATACAAAAATTTATTATAATATTGCACAGTCACTTCCACAGTCACTTCCATCAAATGTGGCAAACAGTGAACTGAAAGATGACTTTGATATGAGTACAATGCATATAGTTATGGTAGATAAAGACATGGATGCCAAAGAGAAAAAGGCAATGATGAGTGAAATTGATGATGTCAAAGGTGTAAAATGGACACTTGGACTTAACTCCATCGTTGGATCTTCTATTCCGGAATCGATGATCCCGGATGATGTAAAGAGTATGCTTCAGGGTAAGGATACCGAGTTGATGTTTGTATGTACCAAGTATGAGTCTGCAACTCCGCAGGTCAACAAACAGATCAAACAGATTGATAAGATTGTAAAATCCTATGATAAGTCTGGAATGGTAATCGGTGAAGCACCACTGATGAAAGACCTGCAGGATGTAACAGATATCGATTTGACAAGGGTTAACGTTATTTCAATCGCAGCAATCTTTATTATCATTTTGCTTATATTTAAATCCATCTCGCTTCCGATCATTCTGGTTTCGGTTATCGAGTTTGCGATTACGATTAATATGGCGATTCCGTTCTATCAGGGTAAGAGTCTTCCGTTCGTTGCAAGTATCGTTATCGGAGCAATCCAGCTGGGAGCAACCGTTGATTATGCAATCCTTATGACGACCAGATATCAGAAAGAACGTATGAAAGGCAAGAGTAAGAAAGAATCTGTTGCGATTGCACACAGAATCAGTATGCCATCGATCATTACTAGTGGACTGAGCTTTTTTGCGGCAACATTTGGTGTGACTTGTTATACACAGGTTGATATGATCGGTTCTATCTGTGAACTTCTTTCAAGGGGAGCGATCATCAGTGTGATCGTAGTACTGACTGTCCTTCCGGCGATGTTCCTGATCTTTGATCCGGTCATCTGCAGAACAACTGCTGGATACAGAGTGAAAAAAGATAAAAGTAAAACAGTTGCAGAGCCGACAGCATAGGCTCTGCTGAAAAGGGAGCAGGCTTAACTGATTGAAATCAGCAAAAAGCCTGTTTCTTTTTGCTGTCATACACTTAGAGAAAAATGGCATCTGAAGAAGCTTTTTGTATGTTGAAAATGGGAAGTAATGGCTGTGTACAGACCTTTCCGGAAAATAGAAGGTTGTTCTTTTGATTAAAATAGTATATACTATCTTAGTGTTACCCCAAAACATTCAAGAAAGGATTACATTTATGAAAATGCAGAAAAAACGAATCGTACAGTGCGGACTTTCTCTGATCTGTGCATTCGGTATCGCGCTGTCGGGGATGTCGGTACATGCAGAAGAGGTGGACAGCCTCGAAGATAAGACCAGTAATCTACAGAGTCAGTTGGAAGGGATCAACCAGGATCTGGTTACGATCAGCAATGAAATCGCTGAGACAGAAGTGAAAATTGAAGAGTCTAATAATGAAGTATTCCGTTTGGAAGCATCGCTCCAGATTTCCCGTAATAACGAGGAAGTACAGTATGCAAACATGAAGACTCGAATTAAGTACATGTATGAAAATGGTTCGGACACACTGCTTTCTATGGTATGTGAAGCAAAAAGTATGGGAGAGTTCCTGAACCGTGTAGACTTTATCCAGAATATTACAAAGTACGATAAGGATATGCTGGAGAATATGGTGAAAGTACGTGAAGGTATTGAAGAGCAGGAGGCTGAACTGAAAAGCAGGCAGCAGGAACTGCTTGACCTGCAAAGCCAGCTGGACAGTGAACAGGCAGCGTTGCAGGCAAAAGCAGAAGAGACTTCGACAGACCTTGCCACGGTAAATGCACAGCTTGAGGCGGCACGTGCGGCACAGAAAAAGCAGGAGGAGGAAGCCCAGAGGAAAGCGGATGAGCAGCTGGCAAAAAAGGCACAGGAAGAGACAAAGCAGGCGTCAGCTTCCACCGGAAGTAATACATCTGCGGGCAATAATTCCGGGAACAGCAGTTCAGCGGGGAATAACAGTTCTTCTGGCAATAATAATCCTTCTAACAACAATTCATCGAATAATACTAGTTCCGATTCTTCCAATTCCGGAAGCGGTGGCTATGTGATCCCATCAGGCGGTCTTACCCCGTCAAAGGGAAGGATCTGGTATAATGGACATACCGAGACTTACTATTCTCAGAAGGTACTTCCGGGAGGAGGGCTTGCGATCCCAGGACGCCATATAGCAAGTGACGGAACAATCAGGGATGCCGATGGTTACATTGTTTTGGCAAGTGATGATTACCCGAGAGGAACAGTTGTAGAGACGTCACTTGGTGCTGGAAAAGTATATGATACCGGAAGTGGATCCGGAAATATAGATCTGTATACAGATTGGTAAAAGAAAAGCGAGACAGTAAAGGACAAACCTTTTACTGCCCCGCTTTTGAATTTAATGGGATATGTATTTTCAGTGAATCGAAAAGGCATATTTTGCTTTGTACTGGAGAAGTTCGGTTACTGTGTTTCGTAGGTTGCCTTAGCGTCACGTATCAGCTTGTCGAATTTATCTGCATCCCATGCAGCACGTCCTGTAAAGAGTCCATGCAGAAGAAACAGAAAGGTATTTACTCACCGGAAGGATGGGCTCACTACAAAGTTACAGGTGAAGCTGCACCGGAAGAATAAAAATGTTATAATTTGTTTATGGAATGAAGTCCTCTTGTGTGTTACAATACAAGAGGACTTTTGTTTTATAGAGAATAGTTGTCGAACGAAAGGGTGAAAACTATTAAAGAAAGGAAAGTGGAAGAGAAAATTACAGTTCGGATGACAGATACATACCTGTTTGACTTTACGTTATATCATACCTATTCGAAACTGGCAGGTTTTCTAACAAATATTCTGGTAGCAGCGATTGCTTTTATGGGAATCATCATGCTGGTTATGGGAAAGATAAAACCCGTGCAGATTATTTTTTATCTGGTAGCAGCGGTTGTGACGAATTCGCTCCTGGTAGGAAATGAACTTGCAGCAGTAAGACATGTAGAACTGTATATGATCGGTGGTCATGTGGGCGGTCATCTGGCAGCGACGATGGGAGATGCAGCCATTGAGAATATGGAAAAATTTCATGTAGATAAAGGATTTATCGGAGTACACAGTATCAATTTTGATGTGGGTCTGACATCCATCGCAACACCACAGATGCAGGTGAAGAGAGCGATATTCGAAGCATCCCAGCAGGTGTTTGTTCTTGCTGACAGCAGCAAATTCGGAGGCGGGTATGTGTCCGTGATCTGTCCGGTTAAGGATGTATACAAGATCATTACGGATTCGCAGATCAGCAAAGAGTATATCCGAAAAGCGGAGCATGAACAGATTCCACTTGTGATAGCCGGAAACCGGGAGCAATAATATGATATATGAGAGAATACAAAAGGGGCGCTTTTTAAAGCGCCCTAATCGATTTATAGCAAAAATAGAAATAAATGGAAAAGAAGAAACGGTCCATGTGAAGAACACAGGGAGGTGCGCGGAACTTCTGGTTCCGGGAGCAGAAGTGTTTGTCCGGAAGTCTGAAAGTGCAGGGCGTAAGACTGGCTGGGACCTGATCAGTGTCAGGAAGGCTGACCGGCTGATCAATATGGATTCCCAGGTGACAAACAAAGTGGTGCAGGAATGGATTGAAGCCGGGAGATGGTTCAAGGACGTGAAGATCGTCAGACCGGAAGTTACCTATAAGAATTCCAGGTTTGACCTGTATGTGGAATATGAAGAGAAAAAAGCGTTTATAGAAGTGAAAGGGGTTACGCTGGAAGAAGAAGGCGTGGTAAAGTTTCCGGATGCACCGAGCGAGCGGGCAGTGAAGCATTTAAAAGAGCTGGAAGAAGCGGTGCAGGATGGGTACGAGGCTTATGTATTCTTTGTGGTCCAGATGAAAGGAGTACGTTATTTTACACCAAACAGACGGACTCACAAAGAATTTGCAGATGTTCTTGCAGACGCAGCGGAAACCGGGGTTCAGGTGATCGCAAAGGACTGTTTTGTAACGGAGGATTCCATTGCAATTGCGGACGAAGTTCCGGTAGTACTTACCAATCCACAGCTCTATGAAGCACCGGAGCTGCTTGTGGAATGGTACAGAGAGCGGAAACGGGATCTGCCATGGAGACATCATGTAAATGCCTATCGGGTATGGGTGTCTGAAATTATGCTACAGCAGACGAGAGTGGAAGCAGTAAAGCCATTTTTTGAGCGTTTTATGACAGAGCTTCCAACGGTAAAAGATCTAGCCGAGGCACCGGAGGATAAGCTTTTAAAGCTCTGGGAAGGGCTTGGATATTATAACCGGGTACGCAATATGCAAAAAGCAGCGCAGAAGATCGAGGAAGAATACGCAGGAAAATTTCCGGAAAATTATGAGGAGATCAAGGCGCTTCCAGGAATTGGAAATTATACGGCAGGGGCAATTTCTTCTTTTGCCTATGGAATTCCAAAGCCGGCAGTGGACGGAAATGTTCTCCGGGTGGTATCAAGACTGCTGGCGAGCGATGAAGATATTATGAAAGCGTCCGTCAGAACAAAGATAGAAAATGCGATTGAACCGGTGATCCCGGAAGATGCAGCATCGGATTTTAACCAGGGGCTGATCGAACTTGGTGCGATTGTCTGTGTGCCGAATGGGGAGGCAAAGTGTGAAATCTGTCCTCTTACGGGAATCTGTGAAGCGAAAAGGCTTGGAATCCAGAATGAACTGCCGGTGAAGAAAAAGGCAAAAGCGCGCAGGATTGAGGAGAGAACCGTTTTGATTTTTAAGGATGGTGATCATGTGGCAATCCGGAAACGACCGGATAAGGGACTGCTTGCAGGTATGTATGAGTTCCCGAATCTGGTCGGAAAGCTTACGATGGACGAAGTAACCGCTTACAGTAAATCTATCGGGCTTGCACCGATTCGTGTGAAAAAGCTGCGGAATGCGAAGCATATTTTCAGTCATATTGAATGGCATATGACTGCGTATGAGGTGATCGTGGATGAACTGGAGAAGAACTGCAAAGAAGAGATGATCTTTGCACATCCGGAAGAAATACAAAAGGAATATTCCATGCCATCGGCGTTTAGCGCATGGAAGGTGAAATAAAAGAAGGACATTGCTTTTCGATTTTGCGAAATGCGATGTCCTTTCTTTGGATCAAAGAAAATAATTATAAGTGTTTAAATCACCTGACGTGCAAGCCGTGGTGACTTTGCACCTTCCTGTGCATAAATTAGTGAGTACATGAAATATGCCATCACACATGCAGCAACTACATCCACTACGGAATGTTGCTTCAGGAACATGGTTGACAGAATGATCAGAATGCTTAAAACAAGAGATCCTTTCTGGATCAGTCTGGAGTGCTGAAGCTTCTCGCAATGGGAAATTGCGATGTAACAACAAATAGAGTTGTATACATGAAGACTTGGAAGCACATTCGTAGGTGTATCCGTCTGATAGATCCGTTTAACCAGCTCGATACAGAAGTTATCACGCGTAAATACTTCCGGTCTCAGGTTCAATCCGTTCGGAAATACCGTGCAGATGATCAGAAAAATGGTCATACCGCTGAACATGATCGCGGAGGCTTTGTAAAATCCCTGTTTATCATTAAAGAACAAATATCCCAGTGTGACTGCAATATAAGCAAACCACAGCAGGTACGGAATGATGAAATATTCACAAAACGGGATGTAGTCATCGAATATCGAATGGATTACAAAATAATTGTCGGTCACATGGCGTTCCAGATAAGTAAACCATGGAAAATAAATAAAAGCATATAGTAATACCCATGCATGGCTGTATGTATGCATCAGTGTCTTTAATTTTTTAAAAATATGACTCATGATAAAAATCAGCTCCTTCGGGTGAAGATGTTTCTTCCTTGTTACTAGAGGTAGTATAACATTAAAAATTTTTCTCGACAACAGACTTCATAAAACATTCATATTTTTTTCTATTCTCTATTTTACGGAGAAACCTTCAAAGATATACATATCATATTTATTCCGTGCAGTTTTATAAGCTTTTTGATTGCGGAGTGTCCAGACTGCCATCGGAATACGGTACAGATAGTGGTTCAGCCAGACGGAAGGATTGCCGGCATCTGCAAGTTTATAAGAAATAAAGTCCGGACGACAGATCAGGTTGGTCAGCAGGAACTGTACACAAAAGCGCGCCAGAAAAGGATTTTCCGGATTCGTGCGAGTCAGGGCAGAAGAAAGCTGTCCACGAAGAACCTGAGGCGCATGCTTGTGAAACCATCGGATTCCAAGGGAGTTGAAAGACTGGATCATATAAGGTCCTTTATAATCCTTTAAAATATCCCATGCGGCAGGGCAGAGCTTCATATTGCTGTCCGGAAGCTTCAGTTCAATCAGAAGAGGAACCCGCCCATTGACATAGCGAAGGACATCTGAAAAAAGTGGCATATGCTCCGAAGTTCCGGAAAGATGCAGGTGCTGTAGCGTATCAAACGTGGAATCCTCAACTGTCCCTTCGGCATTGCAGATCCGCTTTAAAGACTCGTCATGGAATACGACTACTTTTCCATCACGGGTGAGATGGATATCAAGTTCGATGGCAAGATTTTGTTTTACTGCCTCACGAAATGCCGGCATAGAATTCTCGGGAATCAGCCGGGAAGAATCATGTAGTCCGCGATGGGCATAATCCCACTTGAGATAAGGGAGGATTTTGCTTCGGCGGGAAGTATTCGGCATGATCATATATAAATATAAGAAAAAACATACAACAACAGTTAAAAGAATCCAAAACAACAGCATAGAAAAGTCCCCTTCTTTTATGTAATAATTTTCAGTGTCTCAGGTTCGAGAGAGAACAAAACATCCTTCTGGAGATAAATCGGTTCGCCGTCAGAATGTACCGGAAGTGCTACTTTTGAGTGTACTTCTGCTTTTTTACAGCGGAAGATATGTACGCCTGGAAGTCGGGTATGCTTTCCGGAAAACACAGTCGGCAGAATTGCCAGAGCAATAATTTTGGGAACATTTGCAATCACAATAAAGTCCAGCAGATCATCATCCGGTTTGGCATCCGGGCAGAATTTGCATCCACCACCTTCATAAGGAAGATTAAATGCAGAGGCAAAGAAAACCCGTTTAAAATGAAGTCTTTTGGTATCGTCCAGAAGGATTTCCATCTCATCTGGCTGACAGCGGCGCAGACGGTAGAGTGAGCAGGCTGCATAGGCAAGTTTGCCCAGACCGAGCCGGTTAAAAAAGACTTTAACCCTGGAAATACAAAGTTGATGGCAGATAGCTGCATCGTATCCGATTCCGGAACTGACGGCAAAACGGTGAACCTTGTCATGATAGTGCAATACACCAAGATTGATCTTGCGCGTCTGTTCAGAATGAAGTACCAGATCCAGAGCTTTCATGGTATCGGATGGAAGGGCAAGTCCCCGGCCAAAATCATTGCCAGAGCCGATCGGAATGTAACCGAGGGTAACCAGGCTTAAATTCTGCAGACCACAGATTACTTCATCCACACTTCCATCACCACCAAGTACAACGATCGTAACAGGATCCCCGGAGGCGGTAAGCTCGGCGGCAATTTCCGTTGCGTGATGCCGGTGATGTGTAAAATGGATCTGGTAATCTATATGTTCTGCTATCAGCTTTAATTTAATCTTTTCCCATAGTGCAAGTCCCTGACCCGAGCGGGCGTTAGGATTGGCTATAAAATGATACATAAAGTCATCCCTTCACTTCTGTAAATTTAGTTTCATTCTAGCATCGGAATGAGAGGATATTGTCAAAAAAACAATAAAAATGCAAAAATTTATTGAGGCAGAGTGTTAAAAGTGCTATTCTGGTACATGTGTTAAAAAATGAACATAAAATAAATGGAGGTAATACTGTGAAATTTATAAGACAATTCTTGATTATCATATTGATTTCTTTTGCAGGAGAGCTTTTGCATGCAATCCTTCCACTACCGGTTCCTGCAAGTATTTATGGCTTGCTGATCTTGCTGGCAGGTTTGCAGACAAAAGTAATTCCTTTGAAAGCAGTTGATGAGGCCGGTGGATTTCTGATTGAAATCATGCCGATGCTTTTTATCCCTGCAGGAGTAGGTCTGATGGTATCATGGGGAGGCTTAAAACCGGTTCTTGTTCCGATCATGATTACAATTGTAGTGACAACAGTGCTGGTTATGGGCGTGAGTGGAAGAACCGCTCAGTTTGTACTGAAGAAAGAGGAGAAGAAGGATGAGTAATATGCTGCATGGATCGACCTTTTTTTGTATGGCGATCAGTCTTTTTGGATATGAGGCAGGAATTTTTTTGCGTAAGAAGTTAAAAATTGGTATCTTCAATCCACTTCTTGTTTCGATTGTTTTTGTAATTATCGTGCTAAAAGTGACTGGAATTGATTATGATACTTATGATAAGGGAGCGAATGTACTGAGTTACCTTCTGACACCGTCTACAGTCTGTCTTGCAATTCCGCTTTATCAGCAGATGAATCTTCTTAAGAAGAATCTGAAAGCGATCATTGCAGGAATTATAACAGGTGTATTTGCCAGCCTTGCCGGTGTATGGGTATTTTCTATGTTGTTCCACCTGAAGAAGCAGTTCTATGTAACGCTTCTTCCAAAATCAATTACCACAGCGATCGGTATGGGAATCTCAGAAGAGCTTGGTGGAATTGTGACGATTACAGTTGCTGCGATCGTAATTACCGGGATTATTGGAAATATGTTTGCAGAGGGAATCTGTAAGCTCTGCAAAATTGAGCATCCGATTGCAAAAGGACTGGCAATCGGAACAGCTTCCCATGCTATGGGAACGGCAAAGGCAATGGAAATCGGAGAGATTGAAGGAGCAATGAGCAGTCTTTCTATTGCAGTGGCCGGATTGATGACGGTTGTAGGTGCATCGATTTTCTATCACCTGTATTAGAGAGGAGTGTGCAAAATATGGAGAAAACAATTATCTGTATCGGACGGGAATATGGAAGCGGCGGACATGAAATCGGTGAATTGCTGGCAAAGCGTACCGGTTATGCGTTTTACGATAAAGAGAAGCTGTTTGAAATTGCAAAGATGCGCGGATACGAGAAAGAAATGCAGGAGTATCTGGATGAACAGCCGGTGGACAGCCTTCTTTATTCAATCGCAATGAATTTTGCAGAACCGAAGAAGAAGCCATATCCATTTAAGCTGATTGAAGAGCTTGCGGAAGAAGGACCATGTATTATTATGGGAAGGTGCGCAGGTTATCTGATGAGAAACCGAGAAGAAGCTTTTAGTGTATTTGTCCATGCAGACATGGAAACACGAATTGAACGCGTGAAAGAGCGTGATCATATTACAAGCAGAATGAAAGCGAAACGTAAGATCCAGGATGTGGATGAGAAAAGAAGCGCTTTTCGTAAGGATTATACCGGACAGGAATGGGGAATGTCGAAGAATTATGATCTTTCGGTCAGCACTACAGAGTTGTCCTATGAACAGGCAGTAGATCTGATTCTGTATTATAAGAAGATGACAGAAGAATCTGACAGAGCTTAGAAGGTATAAAAAGAATATACTAGTTTGTTGAATCCAGAAATGGGAAATGACATGGCAGGTCATTTCCCATTTCTGGATTTTAGAGATATAGAAGGGCTCAATTTCTATATCTTAGTTTATAGAATACGTGGCTTCTATAAATTATTTATATATTCGTTACAATCTTTTAGAGGGCAAAATTTGATTTATCTAGGCATCTCCCATGCGTTATGATCCGTGTGAAGCAACATATGTGACTTGTGAGAAAGCGGTTTCTCAAAGAAATCACGGTACAGACGGAGTACATCCGGGTTCTCATGTGAGAAGCGAAGTGGTGCATTCTTATCAAGGAAATAAAGATTTTCACCACGTGCCCGTGCAAGTTCTTCTCCGTCATGGATTGGTTGACCGCCACCGCCGACGCATCCGCCAGGGCAGGCCATGACTTCTACAAAATCATAATGTACTTCACCATGTTCGATTGCTTCGATCAGTTTACGTGTGTTTCCGAGTCCGCTGACAACAGCAGCACGAACAGTAGCATCTCCAAGCTGAATCTCAGCTTCTACAACACCTGGCTGTCCACCAGGATTGCGGACAATCTTGAATGCATCCGGATCAGGGTTACGTCCGGTTACAAGGTAGTGAGCAGAACGAAGCGCTGCTTCCATAACACCACCTGTTGTTCCGAAGATAACACCGGCACCGGTCCATTCTTTCATCAGAGGATCGCATTCACGATCAACCAAAGAAGCAGGATCAATATGTGCAGAACGGATCATGCGTGTCAATTCACGAGTTGTAAGTACAACGTCTGTCTCGTGTCCGGCATATTCACCATAGAACAGTTCCATGTTACTTTCGCCTTTTTTGGCAACACATGGCATGATAGATACAGTAAACATATTTTCCGGTTTCACACCGATGGATTCTGCAAAATAGCTCTTCATAACAGAACCGAACATCTGCTGTGGTGACTTGGCTGTTGAAAGCTGTGGCACCAGATGTGGGTACTGTGATTTAAGGAAGCGTACCCATCCAGGGCAGCAGGAGGTAAACATCGGACGAAGATTTAATTCGCCTTTTGTAAATCTCTGCAGGAATTCATTTCCTTCTTCCATAATAGTAAGGTCTGCTGTGAAGGAGGTATCGAATACATAGTCAATACCCATTTTCTTCAGAGCATCCATGATCTTGCCGACAGTTGCTTCTTCACGGGAAAGACCAAGAGCTTCACCCCATGCAGCACGTACAGCAGGAGCAACCTGTGCAACAACGACTTTCTTGTCATCAGCGATTGCATCCCATACTTTCTCTGTATCATCACGTTCGCGCAGAGCGCCGACCGGGCAGTGAGTAATACACTGACCGCACAGAGAACAGGAAACCTCGGAGATCTTATGGTTGCCGGTTACATTAATGGTAGTACGGGAACCAGTACTTGTCACATCCCAGATATGTAAATCCTGGATCTTGTCACAGACCTGGATACAGCGCATACATTTGATGCATTTCTGTGAGTCTCTGATCAGCGGAAATTCTTTATCCCAAGGGAATTCTTCCAGACGCTGCTTAAATGGTATTTCGATGATGTTCAGGTCATTTGCAAGACTCTGCAGAGTACAGTTACCGCTTCTGACACAGGTAGCACATTTGCAGTCGTGCTGGGAAAGGATAAGCTGTACAGTCTGTCTTCTGGCTGTACGAACCTTTGGGCTGTTTGTATGGATTACCATACCTTCTTTTACTACGTTGTTGCAGGAAGTTACCAGCCGTTCCATTCCCTCGAGTTCAACAACACAGACACGACAGGCTGCGATCTCGTTGATATCTTTCAGATAGCAGAGCTTTGGAATCGGGATATCCGCCATTTTGGCAGCATCCATGATAGTAGTACCTTCCGGGACAGATACGTTTATATTATCAATTGTAAGATTTACCATAATGTTTCACGACCTCCTTTGAAAATGCCGTAGCCGAAGTGGTCGCAACGCAGACATCTGCTGGCTTCCTGTTTCGCTTCTGCCTCGGACATGCAGTTTTCTACACCGTTAAAGTCACAGACACGTTCGCAGGCTTCACGCTCGGTCATGTTTACTCTTCCGCACGGCGGGCGGTCATCAAGACGCGCTTCAGGAATCTCAACGTCACAGCTGATAATGTGGTGATATCCCAGGTATTCGTCTATGTTAGCAGCTACTACTTTTGCAGCAGCAATAGCTTTGATTACGGATGCAGGACCGGAAGCACAGTCTCCGCCGGCAAATACACCCGGAATGTTATCGAATCCGCCGTATTTTTCGGTTAAGATCTTACCTCTCTGTACAGGAACACCGGCTTCTTCAAAGTGCTGGTATTCAATATCCTGGCCGATTGCAACGATCAGTGTCTGGCATGGAATAAATACGTCAGGAGCACCTGTCGGACGTACACTTGCACGACCGTCTTTGATCTTACTGATCATCTGTGGTGTAACGTAGATTCCTTTTACATGACCGTTTTCATCTGTTTCGATGCGGGAAGGAGCCATCAGAGTCTGTACTTCGATTCCTTCTGCAACAGCACCTTCAATCTCTGCCGGAAGGGCAGTCATATCTGCCACGCGGCGGCGGTAAACGATGCTGACTTTTTTAGCCCCCAGACGTTTTGCGGTACGGACAGCATCCATAGATACGTTACCGCCACCGATAACGGCTACTTCCTGTCCGGTAAGATCCGGGTTCTGGTTCTTTCCTACATCACGAAGGAACTGAACAGCAGAAAGGACACCTTCTGAGTGTTCGCCTTCGATACCAAGTTTCTTATCGGTACTTGCACCGATTGTAATAAGAACTGCGTCGTATTCTTCACGCAGACTCTGGATTGTCATATCTTTTCCAATCCGTTTGCCAAATTCAACTTTGACACCGGTCTCAAGGATGGCATTGATATCATCGTTCAGACGGTCTTTCGGCAGACGGTAGTTCGGGATACCATAGCGGAGCATACCGCCAAGTTCCGGCAGCATCTCAAATACGGTTGTCTGGTGTCCCATCAGCTGCAGATAGTAAGCTGCACTTAATCCACCAGGGCCACCACCAACAACGGCAATGCGCTTTCCGGTAGATGGAGCACATGGCGGCGGTGGAACTTTTCCGGCATAATCAGCAGCCATTCTCTTAAGACCGCGGATATTGACTGCATCGTCTACGATGTTACGACGGCAACGTGCCTCACAAGGATGTTCGCAGATAAAACCACAGGTGGTCGGGAATGGATTGTCCTTACGGATCAGGCGGATCGCATCTGCGTAACGTCCTTCTCCGACAAGAGCGATATATCCCGGAATATCTACATGTGCCGGGCACAAAGATACACAAGGAACAGGCTGTGTGTACTGGCAGGTACATCTTCCCTGGCGCACATGTTCTTCATAGTCTTCCCGACATCCCATCAGACTCTTGTAAACCATGTGAGCTGCTTCATACCCGATCGCACAGTCAGCTCCTTCCATGATTGATACAGAGAGTTCTTCCATCAGGTCTAATGTTTCCATAGTTGCGTCTCCGTTCATAACGTCGGTCAGCAGGTTTTTCAGCTGCCACAGACCAACACGGCACGGCACACATTTTCCACAGGTATGTGTATGACACATCTCCAGGAAAGCACGAGTCATGTCAACAGGACATAGTCCCGGAGGACTGGATTCGATTCTTCGCTCCAGATCTTTGTAGAGCCCTTCGATAACCAGCTGGGCTTTGTCTGGTGCAGTGATTTCAAGTCTACTCATAGCTTTTTTCTCCTTTAACTTTTTTTGCTAATCTACAGGACAGATGAAGAAAATCATAGGGAAAACATCTGAATACTATAGATTAACTCTATGGACACACTTATAATGATATTGTATGCATTTTAGTACAATCTTGCAAGCAAAGTTAATAAATAGACAAATAAGTTAATTTTGTCACAAAATGATAAAAAATATCAGCAATATGTACAAAATGGCAGAACAACGATAAAGGGTGCAAAAAATAAAAAAATTATGTTACAATAACACCTGTAAAAGAGATGTCTGTTTTACAGGCACAATTAACAGAAAGGGCGGAAGAGGAAAAATGAAAGTAACAGATTTTGGTGCAACAGTTAAAGGTGACGAGACAAAATTATATACGCTCACAAATAAAAACGGAATGGAGATTGCAGTATCCGATTACGGTGCAACGCTGGTACAGGTGATCGTACCGGACAAAGAAGGCAAGCCGTGTGATGTTGTGCTTGGATATGATGAGGCAGCAGGATATGAAGAAGGAGATCTGTTCTTCGGTGCAATTGTCGGGAGAAGTGCAAACCGTATCGGAGGAGCATCCTTTGAACTGAACGGAGTGACCTATCAGCTTGAAAAGAATGATAATGGCAATAATCTCCACAGCGGAATGGATTTTTATAACCAGAGAATGTGGAAGGTAAAAGAAACCGCAGATGATCATATTACATTTGAACTGGACAGCCCGGATGGTGATCAGGGATATCCGGGAGCTGTACATATTGAGGTAACATATACTCTGACAGAAGACAATGCAGTGAAGATCGCTTACCATGCAGTTCCGGATGCAGATACTCTGATCAATATGACAAATCACAGCTATTTTAATATGGATGGACATGCATCAGGAGATGTACTGGATCAGGAAGTATGGATTGATGCAGATGCATTTACCAGAGCCGATGCCGAGTCTATTCCGACAGGCGAGATCACACCGGTAGAAGGAACACCGATGGATTTCCGCACAAAGAAAGCAATTGGCAAAGAAATTGAGACAGATTATGAAGCACTGAATTTCGGGAAAGGATATGATCATAACTGGGTTCTGAACAATAAAGGAGAATTTGCGAAAGTGGCAGAGATGTCCTCGGAAGAGAGCGGAATCACTATGGAAGTTTATACAGACCTTCCGGGAATGCAGCTTTATACAGGCAACTTTATTGTTGATGCCAAAGGAAAAGGCGGGGCGCATTACCACAAACGCCAGGCAGCCTGCTTCGAGACACAGTTCTTCCCGGATGCAATCCATAAAGAGAATTTTGCCGGGCCGGTATGCGAGAAGGGCGAAACTTACGAAACAACAACGATGTACAAGTTTATATAACAACAGATAAGCCGAAAAGGTGCCATGGACATAAAAATCCATGACACCTTTTTTGAAAATATGTGCTGTAAAAAATCAGCGAAGGAATATGAAAAATTCATTTTACGCTGTGGTATATCTGTGAAATCAGAAAATGCCATCCAGATAATGCCCGATCGAACGGCGGATATTACCTTCAAAATCAGTCTCTCCGTTATGCAGACACCATTCAAATACATTTCCGATAACCAGCATACGGATATCAGTGCAGATTTCATCCAGGGAAATCTTTGGCGCAATGATGCCGGCATCAATCGCTTTGCGAAGATAATTCTCTACGGTAAGGATCGGGTACGGTCGCTCGGTACGGATCGTTGGGTTCAGTGCCTGGTTGCGCGGTGTGTAGTAGTTGGACATGAATTCTACTCCGAGTTCCCGGCAGTACTGTGCGTAATTCAGATAAACGTGGATGATACCGATCTTTGCCTCATCTGCATCTTCCGGCGTATCCAGAAGATCCGGATTGATGCTTGGCTGTTCTTCAATATAATAAGATAAAAGATCATCTTTGGTTTTAAAATGATGATAGAAGCTGCCGTTGGAGACACCTGCTTCATCACAGATATTTTTTATGGAAAGCTGATCGTATCCCTGCTTCTGCAGAATTGTCTTGGCTGCATGAAAGATACGTGCTTTGGTTTCTTTTGATTTTTTCTGTTGTCTGGACAGTGGCTCTTTTTCAATATCGCTTGACATTTGGTTAATCCTTTCTTAAAATTTTTCAGTCAGATTAGCTGTAGTATAGCATATTTAATAGAAAAAGACAAGAAAACCGAGCGAACTCTGTAATTTTAACGGGAATTGAAAAATAAGAGATGACATGGTATCATTAAATCCATAGCGAACAAAAAGAGAGGATTGGATATCAATGGATATTAACCAGAAAATAACAGAAGAACTGGGCGTAAAAAAGTGGCAGGTAGATGCGGCTGTAAAGCTGATTGATGAAGGAAATACCATTCCGTTTATTGCGCGTTACAGAAAAGAAGCACACGGTACACTGGATGATGAACAGCTTCGTAAATTATATGAACGACTGACCTATCTGCGGAACCTGGAAGAGAAAAAAGAACAGGTTCTTGCAAGTATTGAAGAACAGGGCAAGTTAACACCTGAGCTGAAAGCACAGATCGTGGCAGCAGAGACGCAGGTTCTGGTGGACGATCTTTATCGTCCGTATAGACCAAAACGCCGGACCCGTGCGACAATTGCAAAAGAAAAAGGTCTGGAATCACTGGCGGTTCTGATCTCTCTTCAGAATAGTAAGGAGCCCCTGGAAAAAGAGGCAGAAAAATATGTTTCTGAAGAAAAGGGCGTGAAAAATGTGCAGGAAGCGATTGACGGTGCGAAAGATATTCTTGCAGAAAATATTTCAGATGAGGCAGATTACAGAAAGAGGATCCGCGATCTGACGTTCAAAAAGGGTACGCTGGTTTCTGCTGCAAAAGACGAAAAAGCAGAATCTGTATACGAGATGTATTATGATTTTACAGAAGCGGTCAGCAAAGTAGCCGGACACCGTGTGCTGGCACTCAACCGTGGAGAAAAAGAAAAATTCCTGAGTGTTAAGATTGAAGCACCGGAAGAGGAAATTCTCCGTTATCTGGAAAAGAAAGTGATCCGCAGGGATAATCCATACACAACACCGGTTTTGAAAGAGGTTGTGGCCGACAGCTATCAGAGGCTGATCGCACCGGCGATCGAGCGTGAACTGAGAAACGAACTGACGGAAAAAGCAGAAGATGGCGCAATCCTTGTGTTTGGAAAGAATCTGGAGCAGCTTCTGATGCAGCCGCCGATCGTCGGACAGGTTGTGCTTGGATGGGATCCTGCATTCCGTACCGGATGCAAGCTTGCTGTGGTAGATCCGACCGGGAAAGTAATCGGCACGACTGTAATTTATCCGACAGCGCCTACGACTCCGAAGAAGATCCAGGCAGCAAAAGATCTGCTGAAAAAGATTATTCCAAAGTATCACATCTCTTTGATTTCCCTGGGAAATGGAACAGCATCCAGAGAATCAGAACAGTTTATTGTAGAACTGTTAAAAGAGATTCCGGAAAAAGTGCAGTATGTGATCGTAAATGAAGCGGGAGCATCTGTGTACTCAGCAAGTAAACTTGCTACAGAAGAATTCCCAAAATTTGATGTCGGGCAGAGAAGCGCGACATCCATCGCAAGACGTCTTCAGGATCCGCTTGCCGAACTGGTAAAGATCGATCCGCAGTCGATCGGTGTCGGGCAGTATCAGCATGATATGAACCAGAAAAAATTAGGAGAAGCACTTGGCGGTGTGGTAGAAGACTGTGTAAATAAAGTCGGTGTGGACCTAAATACTGCATCGGCTCCGCTGCTTTCTTATATTTCCGGTATTTCCGGAACCCTTGCGAAAAATATTGTTGCCTACAGGGAAGAAAATGGAAAATTTGAGAATAGAAAAGAACTTCTCAAAGTACCAAAACTTGGACCAAAAGCATTTGAGCAGTGTGCCGGGTTTATGAGGATCCAGGGCGGAACCAATCCACTTGACGGAACCAGTGTACATCCGGAGTCTTACGAGGCGGCAGGAAAGCTTCTTGAAAAGCAGGGCTTCAAGCCGGAAGATATTGCAGGCGGCAAACTTGCAGGTCTGTCTCTTACCATCAAAGATTACAAAAAGCTCGCTGAAGAACTTGGAATAGGAGAGATCACCCTTCGGGATATTGTCAAAGAGCTGGAAAAACCGGCGCGTGATCCACGAGATGAGATGCCGAAACCAATTCTCAGGACGGATGTCCTTGATATGAAGGATCTGAAGGAAGGAATGATTCTGAAAGGAACCGTGCGAAATGTCATTGACTTTGGTGTATTTGTCGATATTGGAGTGCATCAGGACGGATTGGTGCACATTTCCCAGATCACGGATCGTTTTATCAAGCATCCACTGGAAGCAGTCAGCGTAGGAGATGTTGTAGATGTAAAGGTGATGAGCGTTGATTTACAGAAGAAGCGGATCCAGCTTACAATGAGAGGAATTCAGTAATACATGTTCGGATATGTGACGGCGAATGAGCCGGAATTAAAAGTAAAAGATTATCATAAATATAAAGCGTATTACTGTGGCCTTTGTCAGTCACTGAAGAGACAGTATGGCAGCGCAGGTCAGCTTACGCTTGCCTATGATATGACATTTGTGATCATTTTACTTACTTCTTTATATGAAAGTGAAACAAAGGCAGAAAGCCATCGCTGTAAGATGCATCCGTTAAGGCCACAGCCAATGCTGGAAAATGAGATCACAGAGTATGCGGCCGATATGAATCTGATCATGGCGTATTATCATCTGGAAGATGATTGGAAGGATGAGAAGAAAGTAGCAGGGCTTCTCGGGAGTATGGCCTTGAAGCGAAAAGTAGAAAAAGCAATTCGGAAATATCCAAGGCAGAGTCGTGTGATCAGAGAAGAAATGGCAAAGCTTTCGGAATATGAAAGTCAGGGTATACAGGAAGTTGACTATCCGGCAGGCTGTTTTGGCCGGCTGATGGAAGAGATGATGGTATATAAAGAAGACTGCTGGGAACAGCAGCTTCGAGGGATCGGTTTCTATCTGGGCAAATATATTTACATTATGGATGCTTACGAAGATCTGGATAAGGACCTGGAAAAAGGAACTTATAATCCATTAAAAAAGATGCATGAAGAAGCCGGATATGAAGAAAGATGCAGAGACATTCTGTGCATGATGATCGGCGAATGCGCAAGAAATTTTGAAATTCTGCCATGTGTACTGGACGTGGATATCCTGCGGAATATCCTGTATGATGGCGTATGGAAACATTACAGAAAGATACAAGAAAAGAAAAGCGAGGAAAAGGAAGATGACAAAGAATCCTTATGAGGTGCTTGGCGTATCACCAAATGCGTCGGAAGAGGAGATAAAAAAGGCGTACAGAGAACTGAGCCGGAAATATCATCCGGATGCCAATGTGGATAATCCGCTTCGGGATCTTGCTGAAGAAAAGTTCAAAGAAGTACAGGAAGCTTATGATGAAATTATGAAAGAGCGGGCGAATGGAGGATATAATTACGGATATGGCGCGGGTTCAGGGAACTATTCTTATGGTAATAATTCCTATGGGAATCAATCTTATGGCAATGGCAGATATCAGCAGTACAATAATATGAATCCGGAGATGCAGGCGGCATTCAATTTTATCAATAACCGTAGATATCAGGACGCGATCAATGTGTTGAACCGTATGAATGACCGGACTGCACAATGGTATTATGCAAGTTCCATGGCCAACGCCGGCGTAGGCAACAATGTGCTGGCAAGGGATTATGCTGCGCAGGCAGTGAATATGGACCCGAATAACCCGCAGTACAGAGAGCTGATGAACCAGCTGAACTGGGGAGCACAGAGATATAATAGTAATCCGTTTGGTCAGGGATATGGCAATCGTAATTCCTCTCCGTGTGGAACTGGAAATATGTGCTGTGATCTGTGGATCGCAGATTCATTATGTGAATGTATGGGAGGAGATCTGTGTCCATGCATCTAAATACAAAAAAGATTGCATTTGCAGGCGTTATGCTTGCACTGACAGAAGTGGGGATTGCGCTTGGCAGTGTGATCGAAACGAATACCCTTTTTTTACTGGCGGCGGCGTCCTTCTTTGTCGGGATTGTGATTCAGGAATTTGGATTGAAAAGCGGGGCAGGCTTTTTACTGGCTGGAATTTTGCTGGCAATCCTTCTGTCTCCGAATAAATTATATGTGGTTTCCTATGCATTTATGGGATTTTATATTCTAATTATAGAAACAATATGGCATTTTTCTGGAAGAGCTTCCGGATGGATCAGAAGCCGTAACTTTTTCTGGCTCATGAAATATCTGGTATTTAATGTACTTTATATTCCGGGTTTAATATATTTCTGGAGTATGTTATCTGAAAAAAAGACCGCAAAAGGAATAATGCTTATGTCTGTTGTATTCGGACAATTTATACTTTTTGTCTTTGATAAGACATATGAATATGCAATGGGGAAAATCTGGAAAGAAAATAGACATAAATTCGGATTTTAAAGCATATATAATACAATAATGATGATGTGAGTGTCGAAAGTAAATTTTGCTGCTCACTGATGTAACCGGATTGTTCTATTGCTACGCAATTCCCATAATCCTCGAACACATCATAATAATAAAAATATAAATTTTATGTATTTTTTGCACAAAAAAGTGGAAAATTTAACAGAAAAATTGTATAATATAAGACAGGACAAATAGGAAAGAGAGGATTCACTTATGAAGCAGAATAATATGCTTGCTATGATCTTGGCGGGCGGACGAGGAAGTCGTCTTCACGAGCTTACAAATAAAGTAGCCAAACCTGCGGTTTCATATGGTGGGAAATACAGAATCATTGATTTTCCACTTAGCAACTGTGCCAACAGCGGAATTGATAATGTAGGAGTCCTGACACAGTATGAGTCTATTTTACTTAACAGTTATGTAGCGGCAGGCCGCAGATGGGGGTTAGATGCCCAGAACAGTGGAGTCTATGTACTTCCACCGCGTGAAAAAGCGGATGCGGATCTGGATGTATACAGAGGAACAGCAGATGCAATTTCACAGAACATTGATTTTGTGGACATGTTTGCACCAGAATATGTACTGATTCTTTCCGGTGACCATATTTATAAGATGAATTATGATAATATGCTTGATTATCATAAAGAGACTGGAGCAGATGCAACAATCGCGGTCATTGAGGTTCCGATGAAGGAAGCAAGCCGTTTCGGTATTATGAATACGGACGATGAGGGAAGAATTGTAGAGTTTGAAGAGAAACCGGAGAATCCAAAGAGCAATCTGGCATCCATGGGTATTTACATATTCAACTGGAAGCTTTTAAGAAAGATGCTCCTTGCAGATATGAAAAATCAGGATTCCAATCATGATTTCGGAAAAGATATCATTCCGACTATGCTGAATGATGGAAGAAAGCTCTATGCATACAAGTTCAAAGGATATTGGAAAGATGTCGGAACAATTGATTCCCTGTGGGAAGCAAATATGGATCTGATCAATAGTAAAAATGAACTTGATCTGAATGATGATTCATGGAAGATTTACACAGAGGATACAACTGTGCTTCCTCAGTATGTTGGCCCGACAGCAGAGATTGAAAGAGCATTTATCAACCAGGGATGTGTGATCAATGGAAAAGTCAAAAATTCTGTATTGTTTACAGGTGCAAGAGTCGGCGAAGGTGCACAGATTATTGACAGTGTACTGATGCCGGGCGTTGAAGTAGAAGAAGGTGCAGTTGTAACAAGAGCGCTTGTGGCTGATGGCGTAAAGATTGGCAAAAATGCAGTTGTCGGATCAGCAGACAGTGAACATATTGAATTAGTATCAAAACGTGTTAAGGGGGATGAGTAATATGGCACAGGCATTTGGAATCGTAAGTTTTGCCGGCAACAATATCCGGGTAGGAGAGATGCAGAATTACCGTCCGGTTGGTGCTGTTTCATTCCTTGGAAGATACAGAGTTATCGATTTCCCAATCTCTAATATGAGCAACAGTGAAATCGAACATATTCAGGTTTATGTAAGAAGAAAACCACGTTCTCTTACAGAACATCTTGGAACAGGCCGTCATTACAATATCAACTCAAAGAGTGGCCGTCTTCATATTCTTTATTCTGATTTTGCAAATGCAGAATGGAGTGTATACAATAATGACCTGGCGGCATATGAAGAAAATATGGAGTGTATTGAAGCTGTAAAATATCCATATGTAGTTATTGCACCAAGTTATATGATTTATACACAGAATTATGATGAATTACTTAAGACACATATTGAATCCGGTGCAGATATTACCCTGTTATATCACAGTGTGGATAATGCAAAAGAATACTATCTGAACTGTTCAACACTTAATCTGAACAAGCAGAAGGGTGTTCTTTCATTGGAACCGAACCATGGTAACGCGAAAAACCGTAATATTTTCATGGACACTTATGTAATGCGCAAAGATCTGTTTATGGAACTGGTTAAAAAGGGAAGAAAGATTTCTTCCATGTTCACACTTAATGATATTGTGAATATGGCATGCAGTGAACTGGATGTACGTGGAGTGTCACATCGAGGATTCTTTGCATCTATCACAGATTTTACGAGCTACTATAATGCAAACTTATCACTGATCGATATGAAGAATGCAGTGACTTTGTTTGATAAGAACTGGCCGATTTACACAAGAACAAATGATTCATGCCCAACAAAGTATTATGAAGGAGCAAGTGTCAAGAGTTCAGTAATTTCCAATGGATGCCTGATCGAGGGTACTGTTGAGAATTCGGTAATCGGACGTGGATGCGTAATTAAGAAAGGTGCAGTTGTCAAAGACAGTGTTATCCTTCCGGGAGTTGTAATTGGAGAGGATGCACGGATTGAAGCGCAGGTAGTGGACAAGAGTGCAAGGATTGTCCATGCAAAGGAACTGATTGCAGATCCGGAAAAACCAGGATATGTAAGAAGAAACGATACTTTATAATATAATCAAAAGAAATTCAACAGAGAGAAGAATGCCGGCTTGGGCAGACTTCTCTCTGTTTTTTGGTTTCATAAAAAAGAGGCTCATAACGAACCCCTTTTGCTGCTTTGTAAAATTATAATCTATTCGCGTCCCATTTGTAAAATCGGGCTGATCTTTTTGTAGATCAGGAATACGATCAATGATACCAGGAAACCTTTCAGCAGATTGAAAGGTGCAACAGAAAGTAAAACAAAAGTCAGAAGACTGTTGATATGACTGTTGACTGCGGTTCCCATGGCAACCAGTGCGTCGATCGGCATATGGAATGCAGCAGCGTATGCCGGAAGCAGAAGGTATGCATTGATAAAACATCCGACAATTGTCATAAAAACAGTTCCTGTTACCATACCGATGATCGCACCCTTGCGAGAATGTAACTTCTGATAAATCAGGGAAGCTGGAATACACATTGCACATCCGATCAGGAAGTTTCCGAGGTCTCCAACACCAGCTGTTGATGTACCTCTGATCAGGAGGTTCAACAGGATTTTGACCAGTTCGATCAAAGCGCCGGCTACAGGTCCCATGGTAAATGCTCCGATAAGGACCGGAACTTCACTGAAATCAATTTTGTAAAAGGTTGGTGCAAATGGAAGTGGAATATCAAATAACATCAGAACCATAGCGATTGCTCCGAGCACACCAATCTGTGCAATTATCTTTGTGCTGATACGTTTTTTTTCTTTCGTTGTTGTTTTTGGGTTTGTCATTACATCTGTACTCATTTTTTCTCTCCTTTTCTCTTGACATAATCAGATGAATTGAGGAGGAAAATCTTCGAAAGCCTATGCAAAAAAATCCCCGACGTAATACGTCGAGGGATTATTTGCAAAATCACTTTTTCTTCTCTCATCCAGACTTTACTGTCGGTTTTGGAATTGCACCAAATCAGCTGTCAGAAATCTGACAGGTCGCGGACTGTAACCGCCGGTTGGGAATTCTGCTTATACTATAGCGATAAGAAGTCACCCTACCCCGAAGAATTTCCTTGTTCATTTGAACACATTATAGCGCAGGCGTATATAAAATACAAGTACAAGTTAAGAAAAGACAGTGTTTTTCTAAACCCGGAGTGAGCAGTAACGACTTGTTTCCAAAGATTCGGTATGATATAATCGGTGTGACTTAATCTGATATGGAGGAAAATGAATGAATATAAAGTTTGAAGTAAAAATGACAAAAAAAGCCATGTTTGATTTTATGCTCTATACTTCCTATACAAGCCTTAGTGGAATCATCGGTGTGATTTTCGGTGGTGTAACACTGGTGCTGGGAATCAGACAATGTATGTTTGGAAGCTACAGTACAGCTGCAACGTTCTTTTTGTTTGCCGCAATTTTTCTGATCGGAAACCCACTTCATTTAAAAGCACGTGCGGCAGAACAGGTAATGCGCTCCCCGATGTTTCAGAAACCGATTAGTTATGAACTTAACGAAGAAGGAATCCGCATTTCACAGGATGAACAAAGTGTGCTTAATGAATGGGGAGATTTCCGGAAGGCAGTTTCAACCGGTCAGTCTGTAATTATATATGTAACAAAAGTAAGAGCACTGATTTTTCCAAGAGAATCCCTGGGAGAACAGTATGCGGCAGCAGTGCAGATGATTTCTACACATATGCCAGCCAAGAAAGTCAATATCAGACACGTCAGTGCAAATTAGGAGGCAGACCAGAAGATGATAATTGAAACAAGAAATGCCAAAGAAACCTATGATCTCGGTAAGAAGATCGGGAGTCATGCAAAAGCAGGAGAAGTCTATACACTGGTAGGAGATCTCGGCGTCGGAAAGACCGTATTTACCCAGGGACTGGCAAAAGGACTGGGGATTGAAGAACCGATCAGCAGTCCAACATTTACAATAGTCCAGGTATATGATGACGGAAGACTTCCGTTCTATCATTTTGATGTGTATCGGATTGGTGACATTGAAGAGATGGACGAGATTGGTTTTGAAGACTATGTATATGGAGACGGTGTAAGCCTGATCGAATGGGCGAACCTGATCGATGAGATTCTTCCGGCGAACCGGACAGAGATCACGATAGAAAAAGATCTGGAACAGGGATTTGATTTCCGCCGGATTACGGTAGAGAAAAGAGGAGAATAATATGCGCATTTTAGCAATAGACAGTTCGGGACTTGTTGCAACTGTCGCAGTAGTTGAAGAAGAAAACGAAATTTCCAAAACGATTGCAGAGTATACGATCAATTATAAAAAGACACATTCACAGACCTTATTACCGATGTTGGATGAAATCGTGAAGATGACGGATATGAATCTGGATACGATTGATGCGATTGCGGTAGCAGGAGGACCGGGATCATTTACCGGACTCAGAATTGGTTCAGCAACTGCAAAGGGACTGGGGCTGGCACTGAAGAAGCCTTTGATTCACATTCCGACAGTAGACGGACTTGCTTATAATCTGTGTTATACAGACAGGATCATTTGTCCGATCATGGATGCAAGAAGAAATCAGGTATATACTGGTATTTATCAGATGGACGGTGATAAACTGCAGGTTTTGGAAGCACAGATGGCAGTCGAAATCGATGAACTTGCCAAAAAACTTTGTACTTATGGAAAACCAGTGATCTTTCTTGGAGACGGTGTACCGGTGCATAAAGACAGGTTGGAGAAGGAATTGATGACGGATCATGATATTGCATTTGCACCGGCACATATGAACCAGCAGAGAGCGGCAGCAGTCGGTATGCTTGGAATTCAGTATTATAAAGAAGGAAAAACAGAAACCGCAATGGAACACAAACCGGATTATCTGCGTGTATCACAGGCAGAACGGGAAAGAGAAGAACGTCTGAAAGCAGAAAAAACACATGAGTAATAGAGATAACATAGAAATTACTTTGATAACAGAAAATGACAGAGAACGAATGGAACAGGTGGCGCAGATGGAAACAGACGTATTTCCGGATCCGTGGAGTTATCATGAAGTGAGATCAACTGTCAGACAGAAGCATACTTTTTGTGCGGCAGCAATGGAAGGGGATACCCTGCTGGGATATTTTCTGTGTTATTATGTTCTGGATGAATGCGAGATTGCAAGAATTGCAGTTGCTGAATCTGAAAGACGCAGAGGAATTGGACAGATGCTGTTTGGATTTATGGAACAGATCTGCCATGAAAAGCAACTGAAAAGAATGCTTCTTGATGTCCGTAAGAGTAATCAGACAGCGATTGCTTTTTATGAAAAAAACAAATTTGGAATCGATGGAGAGCGAAAGTTCTATTACGGAGGGAAAAATCCGGAAGATGCAATCCTGATGAGCCGTATGGTTTAGAAAATGGAAGAAATCGCAAGAATATACAAGACTTCCCACTGGAAGGCGTCAGTCTGTGACGTTATAATGTACCTGAACATAGAAAGAGCTGAAAAATGAAATGGCAGTCTTTTTTGCAAAGATACTCAGGAGGAAGTAAGATGCGTAATTATAAAAAAATTCAGACAGAAAAAAATACAGTCACAAAGATTGTGTGCAATAAATGTAAAAAAGAAATCACAATAAAAAATGGAATACCGGAGGAAGAGATGCTTACAGTTGAAAAAAGATGGGGATATTTTTCGCACAAAGACGGAGAACTCCATCGATTTGATATCTGTGAGGAATGTTATGATACCTGGATAGCATCTTTCCAGATTCCGGTATATGGAGAACAGGAGTTAGAATGTTAGATGTATGTTTGCTTGGAAGCGGTGGAATGATGCCGCTTCCTTATCGATGGCTGACCGCACTTATGACAAGATATAACGGCAGCCAGCTGCTGATTGACTGTGGTGAAGGCACACAGATTGCGTTAAAAGAGAAGGGATGGAGTTTTAAACCGATCGATGTAATTTGTTTCACACATTACCATGGAGATCATATCAGCGGACTTCCGGGACTTCTTCTTACAATGGGAAATGCGGACAGAAAGGAACCGCTTACTCTGATTGGACCGAAAGGTCTGGAGAGAGTGGTGAGTTCTCTGCGAGTGATCGCGCCGGAACTGCCATTTGAAATCCACTATAGAGAAATTACAGAGCCAGAACAGATTTTTGAGATGGATGGATATCGTCTGAAAGCATTTCGTGTAAAACATAATGTGATCTGTTACGGTTATACGATTGAGATCGACCGTGCCGGCAAATTTGATGTGCAGAGGGCAACAGAACAGAAAATTCCGAAGGAATACTGGAAACATCTTCAAAAAGGTGAGACAGTAGAGCTTGACGGAAGAATACTGACGCCGGAGATGGTCCTTGGACCACCTCGAAGAGGAATTAAGCTTACCTATTGTACAGATACAAGACCGACGGATTCTATCCGGAAGAATGCAAAAGGGTCAGACCTGTTTATCTGCGAAGGAATGTACGGAGAAAAAGAAAAAGCGGCAAAAGCAGTAGAATATAAGCATATGACCTTTTATGAGGCAGCAAACCTGGCAAAAGAGGCGGAGGTAGGAGAAATGTGGCTTACGCATTACAGCCCGTCCCTGCGCCATCCGGAAGAATATATGGATGAAGTGCGGGCAATCTTTCCACATGCGATCGCAGGAAAAGACCGTATGACAACAGAACTGGATTTCCCGGAATAAGCAAAGCAGTAGAGAGAAGGAAAAATATGGATACAGAGAAAAAGGATATATTAATACTGGCAATTGAAAGTTCCTGTGATGAAACGGCAGCAGCCGTTGTTAAGAACGGACGACAGGTGTTGTCAAATGTGATCTCATCACAGATAGATCTACATAAATTATATGGTGGTGTGGTTCCGGAAATCGCATCGAGAAAGCATATTGAAAAGATTAATCAGGTAATAGAAGAGGCTCTGGAAAATGCAGAGGTTACACTGGATGATATTGATGCAATCGGTGTAACTTACGGTCCGGGGCTTGTTGGTGCGCTTCTTGTCGGTGTGGCAGAAGCAAAAGCAATCGCATATGCGAAAAAGTTACCACTTGTTGGAGTTCATCATATTGAAGGGCACATTTCTGCAAATTATATTGAGAATCTGGAACTGGAACCACCGTTCTTGTGTCTTGTTGTGTCTGGGGGACATACGCATCTCGTATGCGTCAAGGATTATGGAACTTATGAGATTCTTGGAAGAACCAGAGATGATGCGGCAGGAGAGGCTTTTGATAAAGTGGCTAGAGCAATTGGCCTGGGATATCCGGGAGGACCGAAGATTGATAAGCTTTCAAAAGAGGGGGATCCAGATGCAATCCCATTTCCACGCGCGCATATCGAAGATTCCCCATATGATTTCAGCTTCAGTGGCGTGAAGTCAGCAGTTTTAAACTATATTAACGGCTGCAAGATGAAAGGGATTGAATACAACCGTGCTGATATTGCTGCATCCTTTCAGAAAGCAGTTACTGATGTGCTGGTAGACAATGCAATGCATGCAGTAAAAGAATATGGACTTAATAAGTTTGCAATTGCGGGAGGCGTGGCGTCAAACAGTAGTCTTCGTGCAGCAATGAAACAGGCATGTGAAAAGAATGAAATAGAATTTTACTATCCGTCACCGATTTTCTGTACAGATAATGCAGCAATGATCGGTGTGGCGGCTTATTATGAATACATAAATGGAACCAGACATGGATGGGATCTGAATGCAGTCCCGAATCTGAAACTTGGCGAAAGATAGAGTGGGCGAACCACGAAATGCAGGTAAAAAGGAGAGAATAATATGAACAGGGAAAAATGTACAGCAGTAGTCCTGGCAGCAGGAAAAGGAAGCCGGATGGGTACAAAAATACAGAAGCAGTATCTGGAAATATGTGGAAAGCCTGTACTTTACTATTCTCTTGCTGCATTTGCAGCATCTCCGATTATTGATGAAATTGTTCTTGTGACAGGAGAAGGTAAGACTGATTATTGCCGGAAAAATATTATAGAAGCTTATGGAATCACAAAAGTTAATAAAATTGTGGTTGGTGGAAAAGAACGGTATGAATCTGTATATAAAGCACTAAGAGAAATAGAACCGGAAGGTTATGTCTTTATTCATGATGGAGCACGTCCGTTTGTTGATGAATCGATCATAGAACGAACTTACCAGGCAGTAAAAGAATACCGGGCATGTGTGGCAGGAATGCCATCGAAAGATACGGTAAAGATTGTAGATGAGAATGATTTCGCAGTAAATACACCGGAACGAAGATTTGTGTGGTGTATTCAGACTCCGCAGGTATTTGAGACTGCATTGATTCGTCATGCATATTTTAAATTGATGGAAAATGAAGAAAATGAAACAGGGATAACAGACGATGCGATGGTTGTAGAGCGTATGGAAAACTGTGCAGTAAAGTTGGTAGAAGGTTCGTATGAGAATATAAAGATTACAACGCCAGAAGATCTGATATTAGCAGAAAGTCTGATCAAAAAAAGAAATTGAAAAAATTAAAAAAAAGTGTTGACAATAATGTATCACTATGATATTATCTATCTTGTCGCTGATACACAGCAACAACTTAATAAATGCGGAGAGGTATCGAAGTGGTCATAACGAGGCGGTCTTGAAAACCGTTTGTCCGAAAGGGCGCGTGGGTTCGAATCCCACCCTCTCCGGTTGAAGCAGAACAATATGTTCTGCTTTTTTTATTGTTCTGCTTGGTTTTTTGGGGGAGTAAAAAGGTGAAATGAAAAAAGGTAAGAGTTACCTTTGAAGTTACATCATTTTACAAGATTAAATTCCACATAAGAGTGGAATTTAATCTTGTAAGTGAGTAATATATAAAACTTGAAAATAGTACTGGACAAAAAAGAAAGAATCGTGTATATTAAATAACGGACGTTTTGGAGAAATACCCAAGCTGGCCGAAGGGGCTCCCCTGGAAAGGGAGTAGGTCGTTAATAGCGGCGCGAGGGTTCGAATCCCTCTTTCTCCGTTTTGTTCAAAGCTAAAAAGCAGTAATCGATAAAACATAATATTGAATGTAAAATACAGATCAAGAAAATGTGAAAAAAGTCGAAAAAAGTGCTTGACATTCAGGAAAACGGATGTTATTATAAACAAGCTGATGCATGAGAAATGAAAGTTTTAAATGCAGAACAAAAAATAAAAAAGTTGTTGACAAACATGAAACACTTTGATATAATATAAAAGCTGTCGCATGAAACGGCAACAACAAAAAGAACATTGATAACTGAACAATAGACAACAAACCCTGAAAATTCTTTAAAGAGATTTTTCAAGAACGGACATCGAAAGATGTCAAACCAGAACAGTAAACAGGAACAGAATTGCCAAGCGATTCTGACCCGGATACAAACATTTTTAACGAGAGTTTGATCCTGGCTCAGGATGAACGCTGGCGGCGTGCTTAACACATGCAAG
>ENA-OPAH01000255-OPAH01000255.1-human-gut-metagenome-genome-assembly--contig:-NODE-255-length-45252-cov-4.873554_pt1 | contig 45252 bp, 43 predicted proteins | sample MGYA00241050_ERZ501416 | MGnify/ENA primary metagenome ERZ501416 (study PRJEB25962, sample SAMEA2042632) | human gut metagenome | biome: human gut; feature: human-associated habitat; material: faeces... | reverse complement strand
TTTTTACCTACCCCCAGTTGAACTGGGGGTTTTGTCATACCTGTTCGGCGTACAATAACAAAACAGGAAGGTACAAAACTTTTGTTTTGTACCTTCCTGTCATGTTTGGATGCTGTATGAAAAAGTTTATGCTTCTTCTTCTGCCTTTTTGCAGGCAGCACATTTTCCGTAAAGAATCAACTGTTCACAGGCCACTTCGAAATCCAGTGGTTTGGAAAGTTTTTTGTGGAGGTCTGTCAATTCATCATTATATAAGTCTGAAACGCAGCCACAAACGGTGCAGACGGTATGAGGATGGCAGTGCACCTGTGCGTCATAGCGGGCGCTTCCTTCCCCCACGTTCAATTCCTGTACCAGTCCAAGGTGCTTGAAAAAGTCCAGAGTTTTATATACGGTAGCCAAGCTCATGGTAGGATTGGTGGCTTCCAATGTGCGGTAAATGGTTTCCGCATTGGGATGTTCTGTCGAATGCAGCAGCATATTATAGACAGCGATTCTCTGGGGTGTTACCTTGAGCCCTTTTTCACGCAGCACTTGTGCTGTTTCTTTCATAGGCAACCCTCCTAACTAATAATTATTCTTATATAATAATAAAGGATAAAAAGGAATCCGTCAAGTACCAGAAAGTGGAAATATTGAACAAAATTTCTTTTTATGCTAAAATAAGAGAAAATTTCCACGGAAAAGAGGGTAAAATGTGCATATTGTGTTATTAGAACCGGAAATCCCCCAGAATGCGGGCAACATTGCCAGAACATGCGCTGTGACCAATACGGTGCTGCATCTGATTAAGCCCTTGGGATTTTCTGTAGAGGATAAATATTTGAAACGGGCAGGGCTGGATTACTGGAAACTGCTGGACATTCGGTATTATGAGAATTTTCAGGATTTTCTGGATAAAAACCCTAATGCAAAAATCTGGATGGCAACCACAAAGGCGAAACATGTTTATTCGGATGTGACTTTTGGGGAAAATGACTATCTGATGTTTGGGAAGGAAAGCGCAGGCATCCCTGAGGAAATCCTGCTCCAATACCCGGATACGGCTATCCGCATTCCCATGTTGGAAGCGGCAAGAAGTTTGAATCTGTCCAATTCCGTAGCCATTATCATTTATGAAGCACTGCGTCAGCAGGGATTTCCTGGCATGCTCCAGGAAGGGGAGCTGCACCGTCACACTTGGGCAGAAGCGAAAACAAAATAAGAATATTTCAGAACACAAAGAGAACGAAAGACGAGGATGCATTTCGTTCTTTTTTTTCGGTGTTTTGGGCAAAAGAAAAACAGAGAGAAACTTGCGTTTCTCTCTGTTTGTTTTTTGTGTAGGCAATGCCATATTCAAATGGCTGATGTTGCAGTTGAATTATTTGTGACCTGCAGCTTTGTAAGCTTCGATACCTTTGCCCAGCAGTTCGATACCTCTAGCCATATCGTCTGCGTTCAGGATGTAAGCGATACGCAGTTCGTTTTTGCCCAGACCGGGTGTAGCGTAGAAGCCTTCAGCAGGAGCATACATAACTGTTTCGTTGTTGTCTCTGAATTCGTTCAGCAGGAACAGCAGCAGATCTTCTGTGTTTTCAACAGGCAGTTTGCATGTGATGTAGAAAGCGCCGCCGGGTTTTTCGCAAACAACGCCGGGGATCTTTTTCAGAGCTTCGTAAGATACGTCTCTTCTGTGTTCATATTCAGCTTTTACATCGTTGAAGAAGTCAGCAGGCAGTTTGTACATTGCTGTAGCGCCAACCATGTCCAGTGTAGGTACGCACAGACGACCCATAGCGATCTTGAATACTTCTGCCATGAATTCTTTGTTTTTGCATACCATGCAGCCGATACGAGCGCCGCAAGCGGAGAATCTCTTAGAAACGGAGTCGATGATGATAACTCTGTCTTCGATGTCAGGAATCTGACCGAAGGATGTCATTTCTCTGCCGTCGTAAGCGAATTCTCTGTAAACTTCGTCAGCCAGGATCCACAGATCATGTTCTTTTGCGAAGTCAGCGATAACTCTCATGTCTTCTCTGGACAGGATGCAGCCTGTAGGGTTACCAGGGTTAACGATGGAGATCATTTTTGTTTTGTCTGTTACAACTGCTTCCAGTCTTTCTTTGATAGCGTATTTGTAACCTTCTTCAGCGTATGTAGTAACGGGTTTTACAACACCGTCAGCAGCCTGAATGAATGTCAGGTAGTTTGTGTAGTAAGGTTCAGCTACGATAACTTCGTCGCCGGGGTTGATGATGGACAGGAAAGCCAGTGTCAGTGCTTCGGAACCGCCAGCTGTGATCAGAACGTCGTTTCTTTCCAGATTCATATCGAATCTCTTGAAGTAATCAACGATAGCGTCCTGCAGTTCAGGCAGACCCCAGGAACCAGCATAAGCCAGTACTTTCTGGTCAAAGCCTTTGATTGCTTCCCAGAATACGGAAGGTGTTTCGATATCGGGCTGACCAATGTTCAGGTGATAGATTTTAACGCCAGCTGCTTCAGCTGCTTCAGCCATAGGGTTGAATTTTCTAATAGGGGAGTTCTGCATTGCCTGCACTCTGTCGGAAATTCTCATGTCTTTCACTTCTCCTTTTTATTGATATTTTTACAATAAATTAATTCTTGCCTGTGAGAAAGCGAATTCCTTTCAACGAATGAAAAAAAGTACAGCATCTGTCCATTTTCACGATAGAAAGGTCTTGGTTTCGCTTCTGCTTGCAATAATAGTATATCACTTTTGGCAGGAAAAGCAAGTGGCACTGTGAAAATTTCTACAAAGTAGGGGAAGTTTGTGTATTATTTCGTATACTTTTGGCAAGAAAACGATATGAACGACTGTTTTTATTAAGTTTACACCATAAGTAATGAAAAGCAGTTCATCAAATATGGAAATATTGTAGAGAAAAGAAAAGCTGTTTTGCGGTTGATTTTTTCTGAATACGGCAATATGGCAGGAAGGACATTTTTGGATGCAAAACCACAAAATGGGGAGAAAAAACCAGTTGGAATGCGAAGAAACTGGACTTTTTCCTGCCTTTTCTCCAAATGGAGAGCCTATAAAAAGCAAAAAAGATCGTATATTTTTGTCAAATAAAAAGTATGAAAAAACGAACAATCAATATTTTGTGTGTAAAAAAACGGAAAAACATCAAAGTGCAAAGGCGGTGTTTCAAAGAGAGAAAAAAAGGAGAATTTCTGAAAAAAATGGGACAGAGGACAAAGAAAAACAGAACAGCCAAGAGAAGAAAAAGCCGCTCTTGTCTGTTCTGCTGTCAGTACATAAAATTGTTATCTTTTTTGCAATGTCAATTTTCTGCTGTTGTTTCTTCCGGATTGGGTTGTGCTTCCGGCAGTGATGCCCGAGCAAAACGTATCTGTGCTTTGAACAGATCGCCGTCAATGGAAAGGAAGAACTTGCCTTTTTGCAGTTCCACCAGAGAACGGGCAATGTTCAGCCCCAGACCGCTGCCTTCTGTGGAACGGGAGCTGTCACCGCGGACAAAACGTTCCATCAGTTCGTCAGGGTCGATGTTCAGCTGATCCCGGGAGATGTTTTTCACTGTGATAAATACCAGATCCGCATTTTGTTTGATCTGTATATAAACGCGGGTATTGGGCTGGGAATATTTGCAGGCGTTACTCAGCAGATTGCTCAGCACACGCCACATGAGGTTGCCGTCCACCAGACCGTAAACGATTTCGTTTTCCGGTGCGTTGATAACAGCTTCCAGCTGGGATGCCGCCAGTTTTTCTTCATATTCCCCCACAGCCTGCTGTACCAGTTCCACAATGTCTGTGCATGCCAGAGAACAATGGATGTTGCCAGTGGATGCCTTGGAGGCTTCCACCAGGTCTTCCGTCAGTTTTTTCAGACGGCGGGACTGGCGATCCAGCACTTCGATATAAACGGAAGCCTGTCCGGTCAGTTCTTCTTTTTTCAGCAAATCCACATAGTTGATGATGGATGTCAGTGGTGTTTTGATATCGTGGGATACGTTGGTGATGAGCTCTGTCCGCAGACGTTCACTCTTCATTTTCTGATTCAGGGCAATGGCAATGCCTTCGGAAATATTGTTCAGATCTTCCCCGTGCTGGCGGAAGGAGCGGAACATACGGCGTGTATCTACCTTATATTCCAGATTGCCGGCGGAAAGCTGTTTGCTGGCACGGCTTAGTTTCTGCCACTGTGCTGCAATGGAACAGAACACAATGAGCAGGACAAAATTCAGTATCATCACAACGCCTGCCGCATAGGTACTGGTAAGATAGATGGAGGATACCACCAGCCAGCCGACTGCAACCTTCCATGTGCTGGGCAAAGCGTGAATGGCATCACCGATGGTGCTGAGAATGGCTTTGCATACCTGCCAGAGGAATTTCACTACATAATATGAAAGGGCATTTCGCCACCAGCCGCCTTTTTTCAGACGGGTGGACATGGTCATAATCAAAGCCAGCAACAAGGCTTCCAGTATGAAAAATCCGAAAAAGACAGCCATCATACGGGAAACATCTAAATCGCCGTAATAAGCGCCGCCGGAAACGATGCCCGTGGTCAAGGATGTTATGCCAAACCACAGCAGCAGGTAAATATCCAGCGGAATCCGGTCCTGTACGTTCAGGATGATTTCTTCGCTTTCCCCTCGATGACCTGCGGCACAAAGCAGATAAATAAAGGATGCCGCCAGTATAAACAGACTCACGAGGGCAATGAGGAACAGCCAGTAACCCAATGACATGGTCAGATTATAGAGTCGATAGCTGAGCCAGTAGTTATCCGGTGCGGAGAGAGGGTCTGCTACATAGCCAACAACGGTATAAGCAACGGCATTATCAAAATAAGTATATTCGCCGCTGATATCCCGCGCATCATTGTAATAGAAAGAATAAGATGTGGTCAGACCGATTTTTTCCGGTAATTCGCTCTTTATAACCAGATTGCCATTGTAGTCATACAGCTCAAAGGCAAAGTTGGTTTTGCCGTTGGAAAAGATGCTGGCAATTTCTTCTGGTTCCGCGCCATCTATATACCAGCGCACCACGTTATCGGAATAACTGTAGGTGGTATTTTCGCACCAAGGCGTATCATAATAGGATTTTTTCTGGTCGCTGAAAATGCCGCTTTCTCCGGCGAACAATATCCCGACAATGCTGAAAAAGGCGGTTATGCCTGTGATCATCACCAGAAAGATGCATGTCACTTTGATTCCCAGATTGTGGGTCACTTTTGTCATTCCTTCGCCTCCTTCTCCATTTTATAGCCCAAGCCCCAAACTACTTTCAGGTAACGGGGTTCGGAGGGGTTGATTTCGATTTTCTCGCGAAGGTGGCGGATATGCACGGCTACTACACTGCCGGAGCCATAAGCGTCCTCGTTCCAGATCTGTTCATAAATCTGATTGGAGGAAAATACCCGTCCGGGGTTTTCCATGAGCAGTTTCAGAATGTTGTATTCACTGGGTGTCAGGGAAACAGGTTCTCCGTCCACGGTAACGGTCTTGGAATCGTCATCCAAGTCAATGCCGCCGATGACCAGATGGGAAGCTTTTTTTGCCATGCCGCCCAAAGAAGTGTAACGGCGCAGATGGGATTTGACCCTTGCCAAAACCTCAATGGGGTTGAAGGGCTTTGTGATGTAGTCGTCAGCGCCGATATTCAGCCCAAGGATTTTGTCGCTGTCCTCACTTTTCGCTGTCAGCAGAATGATGGGGATGTTGTACTGTTCCCGCAGTTTTGCTGTGGCGGAAATGCCGTCCATCTGTGGCATCATCACATCCATGAGCACCAGATGGATGTCGTTATGGGCAACCACGTCCAAAGCTTCTTTTCCCGTAAAAGCCGTGAAGATTTTATAATTTTCCGTAGAAAGGTAAATGGACAAAGCGGACACAATGTCCTTTTCGTCGTCACAAATCAAGATATTATACATGGTTCATACACCTCCAAATTTCTGCTTTTATTGTAGCAAGATTCCCTTTAAGAAAACAGGGAAAAAATCTTTAAGATTGCTTTAAGATTAGAGGAGTTCCTCTTTGTATGCCTATTCTACCACATGACAAAGTGAAAAGGTAGGATTTTGCATCGGGATTTTTTACAAAAAAATGGAACAATCCTGGAATGGAGTAAAATCCTGATAAAATAAAAAAGCTGGAATCCTTTTTCAGGATTCCAGCAAAATTTCTTTTTTAAACATAACGATTATTCGTAGTCTTTCGGGTTCTGGTAAATGCCGTTGAGCTGAATTTCATAATGGCAGTGAACACCAGTGGACATGCCCGTGGAACCAGTCATAGCGATGACATCGCCTTTTTTCACAGTGTCGCCAACTTCTACCAGATTTTCGGAGTTATGGGCATACAGTGTGGTGAAACCGTTGCCGTGGTCGATCTTCACGTAATAACCATAGTCATCATGGTATGTGGCTTCCACAACAGTGCCTGCCGCTGTTGCGCTGATGGGCAGGATCTGGCTTCTGGTGGAAAGGTCAACGCCTTTGTGAACACGACCGTCGCTGATAGCAGCATTGCCGTCTGGATTAAATTCTGTGGACATCACATAATCTTCTACAGGATAGCCCATGGGTACGTTGCTGTACTGTGCCAGTGTTTCTGTGACGTTTGTTGCCACATCCACGAAGGAAGCGCCTGTCAGATCCAGCATCACATTCATTTTATCCAGCTGGGCGGAAAGGGATGTTGCTTTGTTGTAAGAAGTGGTGACGATGGTGGTGAATGTTTTTTCACCGCTCTGAGATGTACTGCCGTTTTCCAGAATGGAAAGGCATGCAGTGGAAAGATTTGCTTCTGCACATGCAGTGTCGCCATTTTCCGCAGAAGCTGTAGCTGTACTGTCTGTGGAAGTACCGCTCATGTTATTGATTTCTTCTGCAAGGCTCTGTTTTGTATTTTCCAGTTCCGTCATCTTGTTTTCCAGCTCTTCTGTTTTCATCTGGATTTCGTTGATGTGCTGGGTGTATTCTTCGTTTTCGTTTTCCAGCATTTCTGTGCGCTGGGTCAGTTTGCGGTTTTCCTTTTCCATTTCTGCCAGCTGCTGCTGAGAGTTTGTCAGACGGTTCTGGGTCTGCAAATAGGAAACACCCGCATAAGCGCCGCCGCCCAATACCAGCAAAGCTGCTACGGATGCAGCAATGAGATGTCCTTTTCTCAGGTGCAGGGTTTTGGAACCGTTTTTGTGGGACAGATGCAGCGTAATCAGATGCTTGTCCGCCTTTGCTTCTGCCTGTGTATTTTCTGTCTGAATTGTTTCTGTATTGTTATCTTTGGAGAAGTTTTCATTTTCTTCCATGAGATCACCTTTCTGTCTTTTTTATCCTGAATTAGTATACTAAATAATCCAAAATTTGTAAACTAAAAGTTACGCATTTTTTACGATTGTTAATAAATTTTTAATAATTTACTGTTTTTTCCATAGAAGTTGAGAATTTCCTTTGAAAAATCCCCTTTTCTTGTAACGTTGGAATAACTGTGGTATAATAAAGTACCGGTTTCGGGAAGGGGAATCATGATGAATCTGAATTTCAAAATGATAGAAAAATATGGCAAAGACGGTCTTTTTTTCTGGAAAATGCTGCGCAGAGGATTTTCTGTTGGAAAAAGACTGTTTTTTGGCAGAAAACGGAAACAGAAACGGCAGGGAAAACAACGGCAGAAAAAGCGGCTGGTTGCGGACGTGCCTGTTTTTTTGTGTCGGTCTGTCAATAGTCCGGCAATGCGAAGAACGAAACGGCTGGGGCGGACAGTGTTGGCTGTCAAAAACAGATATTTTTAATTGAAGGAGGTTCCTGAAATATGGACGAAGAAAAGAAGGATCTTTCCCTGACGGAGGATCAGGCACAGCAGATGCCGGCGGAAACAAAGGCAGCGGAAGAAGTGCAGAGCGCAGAAGAAGTGACACAGACAACAGAAGATGTAAAGGAAGAAACAGCGACAGAAGAAACGATAACAGAAGAAACAACAGAACCAGCAGAAGAACCGGCTGCGGAACCTGTGGCAGAGGAAGCACCTGTGCAGACAGCAGCGCCTGCAAAATCCGGCACCAACATCGTTGGCATCGTTGTCGGACTGCTGGTGTTCATCGGCGTTCTGGCATTGTGCTGGAAAATGGTGGGTCCTGTTGGTGAAGTCCACGCAGACAAAGGCATCGCCTATGCGAAGGACAACAACCTGTATATTTACGACTTGGAAAACGACGCTTATGTGGCAGCAGAAGGCATTTCTGCCGGCGGTCAGTACAACCAGTACTATTCCGCATGGGGTACCACATTCAATGAAGACGGCAGTGGTCTGTATTACAGCACCAATGTGCGGGAAGACGGCACATTTGACCTGTATTACAAAGGCGTTGGCGCAGACAGCGAGGGTACTCTGGTGAGCGAAGCCGTAGCGGACTATATGCCCACAAAAGACGGCGCAGCTGCTATTTTTGTAAAAACAACAGCAGACGGCGCAGCTGATCTGTATCAGTTCGTAAATGGCACATCCACACTGGTGGAATCCAATATTCTGGCAGAAAGCGGCTCTTATGCCATCAGCAATGACGGCAGCTTCGTGATGTACCGCAAGAGCGGTGACAATGGCACAGCCCTTTACGCAAAAGGTACAGCCGAAGGGGAAGAAGCTGTATGCATCCATGAAAACGCAGCAACAGCCATGATGACCAGCGATACAGACGAAATCTATTTCGCAGGGGCAGAAGGCGAAGGCTATGCCGCATTCGTGTATGCTTATGGCACAGAACCTGTGAAAATCATGGATGAAGTGACTTATCTGGAAGTAATGCCCAACGGCAAAGATGTACTGCTCATGGGTCCCAGCGAAGGTCTGGTAACATATGAATCTATCATTGAAGACGATCTGGAAGAAAGTGACGCGCTGCTGACAGAAGCAGACGGCGACGCTTATCAGGAAAAACTGCAGAGAGATGCCATCCGTACAGCGATGGAAAGCGGCGAAGGCATTGAACCTGTACTCCAGAAAGTATATATCTACAGCAACGGCAAACTGACAGAAGTGGCTTCTGACACCATCTCTGCTGTATCCTTGGACAATGACAGACCTTATGCTGTATGCTACGCAGCAGGCGATATGGAAAAAATGCCTATTTCCCAGCTGGGAAGTCTGGAAGATGCAGAACAGGGCTATTATATGAGCCTGATGTATACAGAACCGAAGATTCTGGTAGTGAATGCTACCGGCGGCAGCTGGCAGCTGGAAGGTAAAAACATTTCTCCTGCCAATGTGTTCCTTTCTGACGACGGCACCATGGTAGGCTATTATGAAACAGATACTATGACAGGTGCAACAACACTGAATGTTGGCAAACTGGGCGCAGAACCTTCTTTCACTATGGAAAATGTGGAAGTGGCAGACTTCCTTGGCACCACTCATGATGTGGGTTACTTCAAGGATTATGAAAATGGCATGGGTACCATGGGTATCTGGAACGGCGGCGACCCTACAGAAGTGGAAAGCGTTGGCGGCGTACACTTTGCTGCGGATGGCGATGCGGTATACTATATCAACAACATCGATCAGGAAAATGGCAATGGCGACCTGCATGTAATGGCAAATGGCGAAGATACACTCATCGACACTGGCGTTTACAGCATGCAGTACAAATACAACGGCAAACTGGCTTATCTGAAGAACTATGATTATACAGCCAATAAAGGCGATCTGTACTACTACGATGGCAAGGAATCCAAAGAAATCGACACAGGCATTACAGCCATCTTCATGTACTAAAGAGAAACTGGGGGGCTATTATGGAAAAAATCTGGGAAACCCACAGCCCGGCGGAAACGGCGGCTCTGGGAGAAGAAATGGGTAAAAATGCCCAAAGGGGACAGATCTTTTGCCTGACAGGGGATCTGGGCACCGGAAAAACCGTGTTTACCAAAGGCTTTGCGGCAGGGCTTGGGGTGACGGATCACGTCACCAGCCCTACCTTTACCATTGTCAATGAATACCATGACGGACGCCTGCCTTTTTACCATTTTGATGTGTATCGTCTTTCCTGTGAGGAGGAAATGGACGACATTGGCTACGAAGAATACTTTTTCGGCGACGGTGTCTGCCTTGTGGAATGGGCAGAGCTGTTCCCCGACCTGATCCCAAAGGAAGCCATCTGGCTGACGGTGGAAAAGGATTTTGCAAAAGGCGAGGACTATCGCAGAATTACCCTGCGGCAGGAGGTGGAACCATGAAAATACTGGCAATCGATACATCAGGACAGACTGCAAGCGCTGCCCTTATTGAAGATGAAAAACTCATTGGGGAATTTACCCAGAATGATAAACTGACACATAGCCAGACTATTCTGCCTATGGTGGCAGAAATCTGCGAAAAAACAAATACAGACCCGAAAGATGTGGATTATATTGCCTGCGCTGTGGGTCCAGGCTCTTTCACAGGGCTGCGCATCGGCGCTGCAACGGCAAAAGGCCTTTGTCTGGGACTGAACAAGCCCCTTCTTGCCGTTCCCACTTTGGATGCTCTGGCATATCATATGTTTATGACAGGTGCCATCGTCTGCCCCATTATGGACGCCAGACGGCAGCAGGTGTATGCCTGCTTCTATGAATGGGAAGGGGAAAAACTGGTGCCTCTGACAGAATATATGGCAGAAAGCATTGATGTCATCATCGACATTGCCGAAACCTTTGAACGGGATGTGATTTTCTTAGGGGACGGCGTTCCCGTGCATAGAGAAAAACTGGCAAAAAATCCGGACTTTCATTTTGCACCTGCTCACTGCGCTTTGCAGCGTGCGGCAGCAGTGGCAGCTTACGGCAAAGTCATGGCAGAGGAAGGCAAAGCCATTTCCGGCAATGAACTGGAACTGATTTATCTGCGGAAATCTCAGGCAGAGAGGGAAAGGGAAGAACGTCTGGAAAAGGAGGCAGCGGAACATGTTTGAAATTATCCCTATGACAGTGGAGCATATTGACGGCGTGTTGGCTGTGGAAGAAGCGACCTTTTCTATCCCTTGGACACGGAAAGACTTTGAACGGGAAATGACAGAAAACAACCTTGCCATTTATTATGTGGCAGTGGCAGACGGGAAAATCGTTGGCTACGCAGGTATGTGGCACGTCATCACCGAAGGTCATATCACCAATGTGGCAGTGCTGGAAGATTACCGGAAACAGGGCATTGGTGACGCCCTTATGGCACAGCTGGAACAGGTTGCCATGGAAAAAGAAATGATTGGCATTACCCTGGAGGTGCGTATCAGCAACGCTCCCGCCCAGCATCTGTACCATAAGCATGGTTACCGTGCCGAAGGTCTGCGGAAAAATTATTACCCCGATACCCACGAGGACGCAGTCATTATGTGGAAATATACGCCTTTTTATGAAGGGCAGGAAGATTGATTTTTGAGATGCCGAAGAACCCTTTTCTTCGGCATTTTTTGCAAGGAGGCGAAAGGATATGCAACGCGAACTTTCTTATACAGAGCTAAAAAACGGCTGCTCTGCCGATGATTTCTCTTTCCGTTCCACAGCGGAATTGGAACCACTGGAAGGTATCATTGGACAGGATAGAGCTGTCAAAGCCTTTGATTTTGGGCTTCATGTGAAGATCAAGGGCTATAATATCTATATGTCAGGACCCTCCGGCACAGGGAAAACCACCTATGCCAAAGCCAGCACAGAACGTCTGGCGGCAACGGAGGAAGTGCCTCTGGACTGGTGCTATGTTTATAACTTCCAGAACCCCAGAAGCCCGCTGGCACTGTCTTTTCCAGCAGGGGAAGGCAGAAAGTTCCGGGATGATATGAATGAGCTGGTGCAGCTGTTCCAGACGGAATTGCAGAAAGTATTCCGCACAGAGGACTATGAAAAGCAGAAAACGGAACTGCTTCGCGGTTTTGACGAAAAACGGGATGCCCTCATGGATCAGATGAGCAAAGAAGCGGCAGAAAATGATTTTCAGGTAAAGACCACCAATTCCGGCATTTACTTCATGCCTGTGGTAGACGGGAAACCTGTGGGTGAGGAAGAATACGACGACCTTGCGGAAGACGTGAAGGATGTCATTGAGAAAAATTCCCAGATTATACAGGAAAAAGCTTCTGCCATTATGCGGGACATTCGGGAACTGGATAAGGAATCCAAACGGTGCGTAGACCAGCTGGATTATAAGGTGGGCATGTTTGCCATTGGTCATCATGTGAGCGCGGTACAGGAGAAATATGAGCAGAACGAAAAAGCAGTGGCATATATCAACGCGGTAAAAGAAGATGTACTGGAAAATATCAGCCAGTTCTTTGAGGATGAGGACGACGGGGAAGAAGGTCTGGCATCTCTTCTGCCTATGCTTTCCAAAAAACAGCCGGAAGATGTGACACTGAAATATAAAGTCAACCTCATTGTGGATAACAGCGAAACCAAAGGCGCACCTGTGGTGACCACATTCAATCCCACTTATTACAATTTGGTGGGGGAAGTGGAATACGACAGCGAATTTGGGAACCTGACTACAGACTTTATGAAAATCAAAAGCGGTTTGTTCCACAAGGCAAATGGCGGTTATCTTATCGTGCAGGCACAGGATATCCTCTCCGCTCCGCAGGCGTGGGAAGCTTTGCGCCGTGTCATCAAGACAAAAGAAATCAACATGGATGCCATTCGGGAACAGTTGGGCACAGTGGTTGCGCCGACACTGAAACCGGAACCCATCCCTGCCAATATCAAAATCATCATGATCGGCAGCAATTATTATTATGAACTGCTCAGCACTTATGATGAGGAGTTCGACAAGTTCTTTAAAATCAGAGCGGATTTCGACTATGAAATGCCTCGTTCTCAGGAAAATATGCTGAAGATTGCCCAGTTCATCAAGGGCTTTACCATGCGGGAAAAGACCATGGACTTTGATGTGAGTGCTGTCTGCGCTGTGGTGGAATATTCCTCCCGTTCTGCAGAACGGCAGAACAAGCTGTCCACCCGTTTCAACCATCTGGCAGAAATTCTGGGAGAAGCGGCAGTATGGGCAAAGCTGGACGGTGCGGAAATGGTAACGGCAAAACATGTGCAGAAAACCATTGTGGAAAAAGAAGACCGTTTGCGGCTTTATGAAGAAAAACTGGATGAAATGCTGGAAGAAAACGTTATCATGATTGACGTGGACGGCGCGGAAGTGGGGCAGATCAACGGTCTGGCAGTGCTGGATATGAGCTCTTATGCCTTTGGCAATCCCAGCCGCATCACAGCCACCACTTATGTAGGCAAATCTGGTATTGTCAACATCGAAAAAGAAGCCCGCATGAGTGGTCAGACCCACGACAAAGGGGTACAGATCATCACCGGTTATCTGGGACAGACTTATGCCCAGAAATTCCCACTTTCTCTGTCCTGCCGTGTCTGCTTCGAGCAGAATTATAACGGCATCGACGGGGACAGCGCTTCCAGTACAGAGCTGTACTGTATCCTGTCTTCTCTGGCAGAACTGCCCATCCGTCAGGATTTGGCGGTGACAGGCTCTGTCAACCAGAAAGGGGAAATTCAGGCCATTGGCGGCGTGACATACAAAATCGAAGGGTTCTTTGACCTGTGCAAAAAACGTGGTCTGACAGGCAAACAGGGGGTTATCATTCCTGTTTCCAATATCCGTGATTTGGTGCTGAAGGATGAAGTGGTGGAAGCCGTAAAAGAAGGGGTGTTCCATATCTATCCCATCTCCACCATTGACGAAGGCATTGCCCTTTTGATGAGCACACCTGCCGGAGAAAAAGACGAAAATGGGGAATATCCTCCCGACAGTGTCCATGGAAAAGTCATGAACAAACTAAAAGCCTTCTGGAAATACGCCGAAGGGGAATAAGAAATTTCAAAAGAAGCTGGAAAGTTCGGGCAGCCGGATTTTCCGCTTCTTTTTTTCATGGGCAAAAATGACAAAAAATGAGGTTTTCATGGCAGTTTCATGGGAATTTATTAAAATTCCATTGCAAATGGAACTTTTTCCTTTTCATTCCGACAAAATTTGATATACTGTTTTGTGTGATAAAAAGAAGGAAGAACAAAGGAGCGGAAAATATGTGGTACAAAGGAAAACGTCTGCTGCTGACCACATTGGCAGCAGGACTGTTATACACGACGACGGCATTTGCCGCCAATGTCCAGATGGACTTGTTTTATAATGGCGCACATCATGCGTATAACGCCAAAGAGATTGCCATCGTCATTGATGGAGAAAGCTATACAGACCCCAATATGTCGGCGGTAAGCATTGACGGCAGAACCATGTTGCCTATGCGTGGCATCTGTGAGGAACTTGGTTGTACCGTCACATGGAACGAAGCGGTAAGACAGGTTTACGCTGTCAGCGACACCCATACAGTGGTATTCCAGATTGACAGCAAGACAGGCTATAAAAACGGGGAAGCCTTTACCATGGATGTGGCACCCATGATTATCAACGACAGAACCATGCTGCCTGTTCGTGCATTGGCAACAGCACTGGATATTGATGTCACATGGGATGACCCCAACAGAACCGTATACATTGGCGAAGCGCCCAGCACCGGCGGAAGTACCGGCGGCAGCACAGGCTCCAATACCGGAACCAACACCGGCGGTAGCACCGGAAGCAATACTGGCGGCAGCACCGGTACCAATACAGGAACCAGCACAGCTACCACAGGGAAAGTATCCAGTGTGACTGTGCCCACATCCAAAACAGCAACACAGAATTTTGTCATTACAACCACTGGCACATTCAACAGATGTGAAGAAGTTTATGTCAGCGACAATAAAGTGGTACTGGATTTCTACGGCGCAACAAATGGGCTTTCTGCCAATATCACTGCCACCAACAGTCCTTTTGTCACTGCCATCCGTACGGCACAGCATACGGCGGACAATGGAGAAACCTATACCCGTGTGGTATTTGACCTGACAGGCAAAATGGAATACAAAGTAACAGCAAACGCTGCGAAAAATCAGGTGACACTGGCATTTGAACAGGTGGAAATCAAGAGCATCACCAGCAGCCACAGCGGCAATACGGAAACCGTCACCATCAACGCCAGCGGCGCAACCGGCGCAACGGTGACCACCATGCAGGACCCTTACCGTACGGTTATTGATATGCCCGGCGTAAAGGCGGATGATATTGATGAAATCATCAATACAGACGGTTTGGAATATGTCAGCGAAGTCAGAACAGGCTGGATGAACGGCACCACATTCCGCGTGGTGGTGGAAGCAAACGACCTGACACAGATGACACGGAAAGAAGAAAATGGAAAACTGACTGTCACCATCCGGAAATCCACACTGGAAAACCTTTCTTATGATGACAGCACCGATACACTGACACTGAAAAAAGTGGAAACTATCAATACCGGCAGCATCAAGCATAACGATGCATATCTGGATGGATATTACGAGCTGACACTGCCCGGAGATTATTCTGACGTATATGGTTACGGTACTTTGAACGTGAATACAGACCAGATTAAGTCCTTTACCATCTCCACCACCGGCGGAAATACTGTGATTCGTTTCAACCAGAACATCATCAGCGCTTATACCATCAAGGACACAGGCAGCGCTTATGAAATCACAGCAAAGAACCCTCAGCAGGTATACGACAAAGTCCTTCTGCTGGATGCCGGTCACGGCGGCAATGACCCCGGTACCAGCGGCAATGGACTCACAGAAAAGACCATGAACCTGACCATGGTACTGAAAGTAAAATCTTATGTGGAAAGCAATTCCAACATCAAGGTATATCTCACCAGAGATGATGACAGCAGACCTGCCAACGCAGACCGTGCAAAAACAGCCAACCAGATTGCGGACCTGATGGTTTCCATCCATATGAACGCAGGTACAGCTTCTGCCAGCGGTACAGAAACACTGTACGCCGCTCACAGCAACGACGGCAACGGCACATTGACCAGTTTGCAGGCAGCACAGGCGGTACAGAGCAGACTGCCTTCCGCATTGAGCACAACAAACCGTGGCGTAAAATCCCGTCCCGACCTGTTGATCCTCAATTCCACAACAGTACCTGCTATCCTCATCGAAACATGCTTCCTGTCCAATCCCGGTGACGCTCTGAAGATTTCTCAGGCAACTTATCAGGATGCGGCAGCAAAAGCCATTGGCGATGGTATCATTTATGCCATGAGCAATTACAAATTGAGATAATATTGGAAAACAGGAAGATGGAGCATCTTCCTGTTTTTTTCTGTGGGGCTGTTCAAAAGGAAAAAATCAGGCTATAATGAAAGCAAATTCCCCTTAAGAAAACCTTGATTTTCGCTTTCTTGATTTTTTTAGGGGAATTGCGACGGCTGTCTTCAGAAGAAAACATATCAAATCCATTCTTCGTAAAAATAAGAAAGCTGAAATCCTCTATATGACAAGAATCTCAGCTTTCCTTGTTTTCTTATGAAGATGCCCCTAAACAGAGATTTTTTTGGAAAATAAAGGAGGAACTAACGTGAGCAGATATGACGGCAGAGAAAACAACCAACTGCGCCCCATCCGTATCACAAAGAATTTTACAAAGTATGCGGAAGGCTCTGTTTTGATAGAATTTGGCGATACAAAAGTTATTTGTAACGCAACGGTAGAAGAAAACGTACCCCCTTTCCTGCGGGAAAGCGGCAGCGGCTGGGTAACAGCGGAATATGCTATGCTGCCCCGTGCAACAGCCAGCCGAAACAAACGTGACATCAACAAACTGAAACTGAATCCCCGTGCAACAGAAATCCAGCGACTCATTGGTCGCGCGCTCCGTGCGGCAGTGGATTTGGAAGCGCTGGGCGAAAGAAGCATCACTGTGGACTGTGATGTCATTCAGGCAGACGGCGGCACTCGTACCGCTTCCATCACAGGCGGTTTCGTTGCCCTTGCCATGGCGTGTCAGAGATTGGTGGAAGAAGGCGTTCTGGAAAAAACACCTCTGCGCCACTATATTTCCGCCATCAGCGTAGGTATTGTAGACGGCGAACCTATGCTGGATTTGTGTTACGTGGAAGACTCCGCGGCAGAAGTGGATATGAATATCGTTGTGAACGACGCAGGCGGTTTTGTAGAATTGCAGGGCACAGGCGAGCATGGCACATTTTCTCAGGAACAGCTGCACCAGCTGCTGGCACTGGGTGAAAAAGGCAATCGCGAATTGCAGGCATTACAGAAAAAGGCGCTGGATGGTCTGGAACTGTAAAAAGGAGGAAAGAGATGGAAACCATTATTTTTGCAACAAAAAACAAGGGGAAAATTCGGGAAATCAACGAAATTCTTGCGGATATGAACGTAAACGTAGTGTCTATGGAAGAAGCTGGTATCACCATCGATGTGGTGGAAGACGGCAAGACTTTTGAAGAAAATTCCATGAAAAAGGCCGTACAGGTCATGGAAATCTCCGGCAAAATCACACTGGCAGACGATTCCGGTCTGGAAATCGATTATCTGGATAAAGCCCCCGGCATTTATTCCGCACGTTTCCTGGGAGAAGATACCCCTTATCCCGAAAAATTCAAAGTCATTCTGGAAAAACTCAAAGACGTGGAAGAAAAAGACAGAACTGCCCGTTTTGTCAGCTGCATCGTAGCGGCTTTCCCTGACGGCAGACGTCTGGTAAGTCTGGACACCGTAGAAGGCATCATCGGCTGGGAACCCACTGGCGAAAACGGTTTCGGCTATGACCCTATTTTCTATGTGCCTGAACTGAAAAAATACATGGCAGAACTTTCTTCTGAGGAAAAGAACGCCATCAGCCACAGAGGCAAAGCCCTGCGGAAGATGAAAGAACTGCTGAAAAAGGAGCTGTAAACCATGAAGATACTGGTTTTCAGCGATACCCATAATTATCTGGACAATGCCAGAGAGGTGCTGCGGCGCATTGGCGGGCAGATGGATATGGTGCTGCATCTGGGAGACCATGATACAGACGCCATGGAGCTGAAAAAGGAATTTCCATCTCTCCCGTTCCATTATGTGCTGGGCAACAACGATTACTCTTGGGATACGCCCGATAAGAAAATGGTATTCGCAGGCGGAAAAAAATTGCTCCTTGTCCATGGGCATAAACAGCGGGTATACTGGAATTATGACAGCATTTCCTACTGGGCAGAAGAACAAGGGGCAGATGTGGTGCTCTTTGGACATACCCATCGTCCTGTTTACGATGACAGAGGACGAGTAATGCTGTTCAATCCCGGCAGCATTTCCATGCCCCGCGGCGGCACGCCTCCCACATTTGGCATCCTCACCATTGAGGAAAACGGCAGAATGGAAGGTGCCATTATGGAATATCACAGAGATATGCCTTTTTGCAGATGTAAAGGATGATTTTTGCAGCCCCGAAGGATGGTTTCGGGGCTGTATTGTGTAAAAAACAGTTTTTTTTCCTGATTTTTCAGAAAAAAGCCTTGACGACGCTTATTTTTTATGGCATAATATCTCTTGCCGAATTACGAATGAATCAGTAGCTCAGCTGGATAGAGCAACGGCCTTCTAAGCCGTGGGTCGGGGGTTCGAATCCCTCCTGGTTCAGTATGCGGGTGTAGTTCAATGGTAGAATGTCAGCCTTCCAAGCTGAACACGTGAGTTCGATTCTCATCACCCGCTTCGGTATGAATCAGTAGCTCAGCTGGATAGAGCAACGGCCTTCTAAGCCGTGGGTCGGGGGTTCGAATCCCTCCTGGTTCACTGAAAAGAGCAAAAGCACTGCTTTTGCTCTTTTTTCGTTCTTGACAGACCCAAACAGAATCGGTACAATAATATCGTTATGCGGATATGGCGGAATTGGCAGACGCACTGGATTTAGGTTCCAGCGGGCAACCGTGCAGGTTCAAGTCCTGTTATCCGCAGAGAAAAGACGGCATGAAAGCATGTCGTCTTTTTTTGTTGTTGTATTACAACTGCCGTGAATTTTCACAATGTTATGCAGTGCAGTAAAAAAGTCTTTGTAGAACCCAAAGAAAGTATGATACAGTTGAAAAAAGGAATCCGTTTCCAGGGGAATTTTGACAGGGACGTTTTTTGATTGGAAAAGTCTATGGTCTTTGTTTTGTATGGGAATGGATTCGGCATTTGTCGGTCAGAGCATGGCTGTCAGATGCTTCACTATCATATCTGTGACGAGCAGAAGGAGGGGTTTTTATGAAAATGCTGCAAAAAGCTGTTTCTGTCATCACTGCCGGGGCAATGGTTTTGACCATGTCCGTTTCCGCTCTGGCGGCAGAGTATATCCAGCTGTCTCAGGAACCATTGGATTTTGTGCATATTACAGGTGAGATGCCGGAAATGCCCGGCAATCCCGCAGTTCCCATTGATGAAACGGCGTATCTCATGGCTGATGATGCCACATTGTCCATCTCTTTGCCGGAAGGTGGCACGTATTCCGTAGGCATGGCGATGCTGGACTTCCCTGCTGGCTCCGGTGACCCGGGTTATGACCAGCCTTTGCTCAATGAGCCTTTGCGGGCAGACGGCAAATATACCTATACGGTTTATGACAGTCAGGGAAATACCGTAGATGAATTTGTTTTCATCACACAAAATTACGCAGATAAACTCACTGGCATGGGTTATTCCGTCGTTTCTGTGGAAAGCGGCGAAACCACAGAACCTACTGTGGTGCCTGAACCGGCGCCAGCATTCACTGACGTTCCTGCTGATGCTTACTATGCGGACGCAGTTGCATGGGCAGTGGAAAACGGTATCACCAGTGGCACCAGTGCTACCACATTTTCTCCCAATGACACTTGTACCAGAGCCCAGATCATTTCTTTTATGTGGCGTGCGGCAGGCTCTTGGGAACCGGTGGACAGCACATTGACTTTTTCCGATGTAGACCCCAATGCTTACTATGCGAAAGCAACCGTATGGGCGAAGGAAAGTTTGACTGCGACAGGGGATACGTTCTCTCCCAATGACCCCTGCACAAGATTGATGGCAGTGGAATTTATGTGGAATCACGTGGGACAGCCCGATGCGCCTGATGCAGGATTTACGGATGTTTCCTCCAGCGCTGTGGACTGGGCAGTGGAACAGGGGGTTACCAGCGGCACCAGTGCCACCACATTTTCTCCTGACGATACCTGCACCCGTGGGCAGATCGTTACATTCCTGTATCGTGCCTTTGGCTGATGGCAGGAAATAAAATCATTTGAGGAATGTAAGCAGGCAGACATGAAAATGTCTGTCTGCTTTTTCTTTTGTATTGACAAATATAAGGGATATAGGTACAATCGTGTCATGTGAGGGGTTTTTCCGCCACCGGGTGGAAAAACAAGAATACCCGTATCCATTCCGGTAGGTCGCAGCAGGAATGGGTAGGGGTATTTTTTACGTTTAGGAGGAAAAAGACCATGTTGGGAAAACTATATCTGAAATATGTATCCAGCAATATACTGGGGATGATGGGGCTTTCCTTTTATATTCTGGCAGACACCTATTTTGTGGCAGCAAGACTGGGGGCGGATGGTCTGGCGGCGCTGAACATTGCCATTCCGGGGTATTCTTTGGTCAATGCCACAGGGCTGATGGTGGCCATGGGCGGCGCTGTGCGGTACACCATTGCCCAGTCACAGGGGCAGAAAAAACAGGCGCACGAAATATTTACCAAAACCATGCTGACAGGCTGGTTTTTCGCCGCCATTTATCTTTTGATGGGCATTTTTCTGGCAACGCCTTTTGCGTCCCTTTTGGGTGCAGAAGGGGAAATCCTGCCCATGACAGCGGATTATCTGCGGATGATGCTCCTGTTTGGGGTGTTCTTTATTTCCAATGATATGATGCTGGCTTTTGTGCGAAACGACGGTGCCCCAAGGCTGGCTATGATCGGCATGATCTGCGGCAGTCTGACCAATGTGGTGCTGGACTATGTGTTCATTTTCCCATTGGATATGGGGCTGTTTGGTGCGGCATTGGCAACGGGCTTTTCTCCGGCGGTGAGCATGTGTGTCATGTCTATCCATGTGTGGAAAAAGAAAAATGGCTTTGCCTTCTGCCGGGTGAAAGAAGTGGCAAAAAGCGGACTGCTGTTCTGTAAATTGGGGATTTCCGCTTTTATCAATGAATTTGCCACAGGTGTGGTGTTGACGGTGTTCAATCTGTTGATTTTGTCCATCACTGGCAATACAGGCGTAGCGGCTTACGGTGTCATTGCCAATATCGCTTTGGTGGGAACGGCGGTGTATACAGGGCTTTCCCAAGGGACACAGCCTTTGGTCAGCCAATATTACGGCAAACGGGATCACCACAGCACAAGGAAACTCTATGGTTTTGCCATATCTTCAGCCCTTCTTCTGGGGGCAGTGATGATTGCCATTGCATGGGGATTTACGGAGCCATTGGTCAGTGTGTTCAACGGCGAAGGCAACGAGGCTTTGCAGACTATGGCAGAAGAAGGTCTGCGGCTGTATTTCATCGGGTTCCTGTTTGCGGGTATCAATATCGTTTCGGCGGTGTATCTGGGTGCCGTGGAACAGCCCATGCCATCCTTTTTCATTGCTATGACTAGAGGCGTTGTAGCGATTTTGATTTTTGCTTTCCTTCTTTCTGCATTGTTTGGGATGCTGGGCATTTGGCTGGCATTTCCGGCAGCAGAAGGGGCTACCTGCCTGTTGACAGCGGTTTTCATGTGGCGAAGCAGAAAAAGAGAAAATAAAAATTGACGGTGTTAGGGGCATCTTCATAAGAAAACAAAGAAAGCCGAAATCCTTATCATGATAAAGGATTTCGGCTTTCTTATGATATTGAGATTTTATTCGATATGTTTTCTTAAGGGGAAGTTGCTTTTTTACACCGTCTTTTTTTATGCCCAAAAACAGGCATAGGGCAGGCTGCTTTTTCCATATACTGAAAAGCAGAATGTTTTGGGGAGGCGGCTTCCATGAAAGCAGTCATACTGGCAGGGGGCTTTGGTACACGGATTGCGGAGGAATCCCATCTGCGCCCCAAGCCCATGATCGAAATCGGCGGCAAGCCTATATTGTGGCATATCATGAAGATTTTCAGCGCTTACGGCGTGACGGATTTTGTCATTTGCTGCGGCTATAAGGGATACTGCATCAAGGAGTATTTTTCCCATTATGCCCTCCATCACAGCGATGTGACTTTCGATTTTCGCAAGGGAACGGAAATGATTATCCATCACCGCCAAACGGAACCATGGCAGGTGACTTTGGTGGACACGGGACTGCATACCATGACAGGGGGACGTGTGAAACGGGCAGCTTCCTATTTGGGAGGAGAACGGTTTTTCCTTACTTATGGCGATGGAGTGGCAGATGTGGATATCACCAAACTGCTGGTATTCCATGAAAAAATGGGGCGAAAAGCCACTATGACTGTGGTGCAGCCGGCAGGGCGGTTTGGTACGGCGGAAATTGAAGCAGGCTGTGTAAGAGCTTTTCGGGAGAAAGTGGACAGTGACAGCGGCTGGATCAACGGCGGTTTTCTGGTGCTGGAACCTTCTGTCCTGCCCTATTTGAAAGGGGACGAAACCATATTGGAACAGGAACCCTTGTCCACATTGGCAGCGGAAGGAGAACTGGCGGCATACCAGCACAAAGGCTTCTGGCAGTGCATGGATACTCTTAGGGATAAAGAAAAACTGGAACAGCTCTGGAAAGAAGGTGCGCCGTGGCGGATTTGGGAGAAATGAGAAATTTTTATAAAGACAAACGGGTATTGGTCACGGGGCACACGGGCTTCAAGGGAGCGTGGCTGTGTCGGTTATTGCTGGATATGGGGGCAAAGGTCTATGGCTATGCTTTGGCGCCGGAAAGGGAAAGCCTGTATGGGCTGCTGGACTGGGGAAAAGGGCTGATGTCTTGTTACGAGGATATTCGCCAGCAAAAAAAACTGGCGGCTTTTGTGAAAAAAGCGGAACCGGAAGTGGTTTTCCATCTGGCGGCACAGCCTTTGGTTTCTGTGGGATATGCCCAGCCCGTGCGGACATACGAAACCAACCTTATGGGGACGGTATATCTGCTGGAAGCATTGCGGAAAGCAGAAAGCCTGCGGTCGGTGGTGGTGGTGACGACAGATAAGGTTTACGCCGAAACGAAAGAAGCCGCAGAGGAGGAAAGCCCTTTGGATGGCTTTGACCCTTATGCCAACAGCAAATCCTGTGCGGAACTGGCGGCGGCATGTTATGGGCGGTGTTTTTTGCAGGGAAAGGCGGCATTGTCCCGTTTGCGGGCAGGGAATGTCATTGGCGGCGGTGATTTTGCAGCACATCGCATCTTGCCGGACTGCATCCGAGCGGCAGTAGAACGAAAGCCCGTTGTTTTGCGGCATCCTGAAGGGGTGCGTCCCTATCAGCATGTGCTGGAGCCTTTGATGGCATATCTCTGGACGGCATGGAAACAGTGGGAAGCGCCGGAACTGGCAGACTGCTACAACGTGGCACCCAAAGGGGAGGATATTTCCAATGGGGAATTGGCTGGGCTTTTCTGCAAATATTGGGGGAACGGTATGACATGGCAGGCGGAAAGGGCAAATTTTCCCAAAGAACAGGCGGTTTTGCGGCTGAATGGAGAGAAAATACAGGAAAAGCTGGGCTGGAAACCCAGCTGGAATGTGGAGCAGGCAGTTTCGGCAACGGTGGCATGGACGAAGGTCTGGCAGAGAGGCGGCGACTTGACAGAAGAAATGCGCAGAGAAGCGGCGGCTTATGAGAAGGGGGAATGGATATGACGGAAGCGGAAGCAAGACGAGAGATACTGGGGAAAGTACGGGAATATTACCACTGTTTCCATGACGGGAAACGCTGGGATGGAAAACATGTGTCTTATGGCGGCAGGGTCTACGACGCAAGAGAAATGGAAAACTTGACAGAAGCCATGCTGGATTTTGGTTTGACGGCAGGACGGTTTGCCATGGCGTTTGAGCGGAATTTTGCTGCATACATAGGGGTGAAGCATTGCGCGCTGGTCAATTCCGGTTCCTCTGCCAATCTGCTGGCATTCCATACTTTGACTTCGCCTTTATTGGGAGAACGACGCATTTGCCGAGGGGATGAAGTCATTACTGTGGCAGCAGGATTTCCCGCTACGGTGGCACCCATCTTGCAGTATGGGGCGGTGCCTGTCTTTGTGGATGTGACTTTGCCCCAATACAACATAGATGTTTCCATGCTGGAAGAAGCCCTTTCGCCCAAAACAAAGGCGGTGATGATTGCCCATACATTAGGGAATCCTTTTGATGTGAAAGCCGTAGTGGATTTCTGCCAAAAACATGATTTATGGCTGGTGGAGGACAACTGCGACGCTGTGGGGGCTGCGTACTGCTTGGATGGGAATTGGCGGAAAACAGGTACATTCGGGCATTTATCCACCGTTAGTTTTTACCCGCCCCATCACATGACCATGGGGGAAGGCGGTGCTGTCTGCACCAATGATGATTTGCTGGGGAAAATCATGGTTTCCCTCCGGGATTGGGGGCGGGACTGTACCTGTGCCCCGGGGCAGGATAACCGCTGCAAGCATCGCTTTGACAGGCAGTACGGCAAACTGCCCTTTGGCTACGACCATAAATATGTCTATTCCCATTTGGGATTCAATCTGAAAGCTACGGAAATGCAGGGGGCAATCGGGCTGGCGCAGTTGGAAAAACTGCCGGAGTTTGTGAAAAAACGGCGGTATCACTTTGATTATCTCCTGACACTGTTGGAAAACTGCGGCGAAAAAGTGATTTTGCCGGAAGTGACGGAAAACGCCATGGCAAGTCCCTTTGGATTCCTGCTGACCTGTCGGGAAGACATTTCCAGAGAAAACATCGTTTCCCAGCTGGAAGAAAAGGGCATCCAGACCCGTCCTCTGTTTGCAGGGAACCTCCTGCGGCATCCCTGCTTTGATACGCTGGAAAAAGGGGTGGATTATCGCGTGATTGGGGAGTTGCCTGTGACAGACCGGATTTTGCGGGATACCTTCTGGGTGGGGGTCTATCCGGGACTGACGGCGGAACAGCTGGCTTATGAGGGGGAGGTGCTCTATGACGCCATACGGAAAGCCTGAAAGGGCAGTGGTGACAGGGGGACGCGGATTTCTGGGGCAGGCATTGGTGCGGACACTGCTGGAAAAAGAGATTTCCGTGACAGTCCTAGATTTGCCGGAAAAAGAGGCATATCTACCAAAACGAAAGGGGCTGGACTTTCAGCCCAATGTGTGGCAGGGAGAAACGGAGCGGAAATATGATGTTTTCTATCATCTGGCATGGGCTGGCAGTGCGGGAGAGGGGCGGAAAGACGGATTTTTGCAGGCAGAAAACATCCGACAGACATTAGAAGCCTTGGCTTTGGCGAAAAAACTGGGGTGTCATACCTTTATCTTTGCGGGAAGCATCATGGAAGCGGAAGTGGAAGCAGCGAAAAAGGCTGGTTTGTCGCCAAAAGGTACGGACTGTTATGCCCTTGCCAAAACTGCCGCCGGAAACCTCAGCCGTGCCTTGGCAAAGGAATGGGGCATCAGACACGTGACAGGACGCATCACCAATACCTTTGGTGTAGGGGAGAAGTCTGACCGGCTTATTTGCAGGGTTATGGACGCATGGGAAAATGGGGAAGTGCCGCCTTTGACCGCAGGAGAGCAGATGTATGATTTTCTTTATGTGACCGATGCCGCAAGGGCTTTTGCCGCTATGGGAGAAAAGGGGACAGACGGCAAAACCTACATTATCGGCAGTGGGAAACCCCGTCCCCTACGGAATTGGCTGGAAGAAGCTATGGAAGTGACGGGGGGACGAGGGGACTTCGGAGAAATCCCCTTTACAGGTATTTCCCTGACAGAACAGGACTTTGACACTAAGGAGTTGGAACAGGATACAGGCTTTTGCTGTCGGGTGCCTTTTGCCGAGGGCATCGGCAGACTTTGGCACTGGCGAAAGGAGGGGCTGCTGTGAGCGGACTTACATTTACGCCTTTGAAACTGGAAGGGCTGCAGAAAGTGATGCCTTTTTATGCCACAGATCTGCGGGGATATTTTTTGAAAATATATGAAAAAGGGGCATTTCGGGGAGCGGGTATGGATGGGGAAATTTGGGAGAGTTTCGTGACCTTTTCCAAAAGAAATGTGCTGCGGGGACTGCATATCCAACGCCCGAACCCACAGGCAAAGCTGGTGACGGTGCTTTACGGAGAGATTTTTGATGTGGGGGTGGATTTGCGGCAAGGCTCACCTACCTATGGGCAGTGGGAGGGGCTTGTGCTGAGCCACGAAAACAGACAGGGACTGTACCTGCCGGAAGGATTTGCCCATGGATTTCTGGTACGGTCGGACTTTGCTCTGGTCAGCTATCTGTGCAGTGGGGCATACGACCCGGAGGGTGATGGAGGCGTTCGCTGGGATGATGCGGACATTGGCGTGGATTGGGGACTGCCTAGGGGGATGCGTCCCATTGTGTCCCAAAGGGACGGAAATCTGCCCACATTGGCAGACTTTGAAAGGCAGGGGAGTATATGGAAGGAATGACATTTCGCTGGCAAACGGACTGGTTTCAAGATTGTATGCCCCTTTTTTCCTGCTTGCTGAAAGAAGCGGAAAGTGTAGCGGCAGGGAAAGAGGGGGATTTGGGGAAAATGGGGGATTGTCTGGGGCAGATAGAGCATATCTGTGACCCGGTGGACGGACTGAAAAACTGCCATTATGCCGGGCAGATGGAAAATGTCCGTGCTGTCCTTCTGGATTTGACCCAGACAGACCAGAAGGCAGAACTGGCATCCTATACCCTCCTGCCTTTTCTGTGGGAACTAAGGGAGGAAATCTATTTCTGGGGGTGTGTGGCGGAGGATGCAGAAAAACGGCAGGCATTCTGGCAGGAGGAATTTGTTTCCCATCACAGACGGGTGAATCCGCGGAGGATAGAGCAGAAAAAAGTCACCATTTTCATTCCTGCCTGCAATCATTTGGACTATACAAAACAGTGCGTGGAAAGCGTCCTGCGTCATACGGATTTGAGGGAATGTGAATTGCTTTTGCTGGACCATGGCTCAAAAGACGGAACAGCGGCGTATTTTCACACTATCCCCAACGCAAAAGTCATTCGGTTTCGGGAAAATGTGGGCATGCTCATGTTTTCTGTTGCCTTTCGGGCATGCTGCGGGCGGTATCTGGCTTTTGTCAGCAATGACACCATTGTGACGGAGGGATGGCTTTCCCATTTGCTGGATTGCTTGGAAAGAGAAGAAAATGCTCTCAGTGCAACGCCAGTGACGCCTTTTACATCAAATTGTCAGGGGATTGCTCCCTGTCCCTTGGAGGGATTGGAGGATTTTGCAAAGGAATTTTATGAAAAACGAAAAGGAAACTGGCATCATCGGGCAAGAATCATGCCTGTCATAGGAGTGTATGATGTGGAAAAACTGGATAAGATGGGCTTTGGTGACCGCTGGTTTCAGACCATGGAATTCTGGGATGATGATGTTTCCCTGCGGGCAAGGCGAAAGGGCTTCCGGCAGTTTCTCTGTACAGACGTGTACTGCCATCATTTCGGCAGTGTCACCGGCGGCGTGGCATGGGGGCGTACGTTGGCGGCTGGACGAGAACTGTTTTTGCAGAAACATGGCGTAGATGCATGGGGACAGGGATTTTGCCGCAGTGAGGACATGATGGCGTTATTGCCTGAAATGGAACTGCCTGAAACATCAATTTCTTTTCTTGCTGTGGACTGCGGTATTGGGGACAGTATTTTTGAGGTACAGAACTACCTGAAAGAGCAAGGGAAACAGATGCAGACCTATGCTTTATCAGAAGCGGAAGGATACAGAGGGGATGTGTTTCCCTTTGTGCAGGGATGGCATACGGCAGTGGAAGGCACGGCGGCGGCTTTGACAAATGCCTTTGCAGAGCGGCGATTTTCCTTGATTCTGACGGAAAAAGGCGGATTGTCCGGGGAGAGCATGGCGGAGCGTTTGGTGTCTGGCGGATATGTACTTGCCATGGACAGTGAACTGACAAAATATTTACGTCTGGCGGGAAGAAAAGGTCATTGGAGTTTATGGCAGAAAATGTAACAGATAACAGAAAACAGCCCATTTCTACCATAATGATGTAGAAATGGGCTGCTTTTGTATGTTGACCGGCATCTAAGAAATGAAAAGTGTATAGAAGATAAGTTTTTAAGGGGAGCGTTATTCAAAAGAGAAGTATAGAAGATACAGGAAAGATAAAAGATGCCGGTCAGTGAAACCGCAGTTGAGAGAGTATGGATTCACACGCATGCAATGTCATTGTTACCGCGTTTTTACGATCAGGAAAGACTGTTGGAAACCCTATGAAAAGGGAAGGTCGGTAATATGACGAATGGGAACAGAGCAGTCAGGATGGCTGAAAAAAAGTGTGCCAATGAACTGCCTGTTTCTAAATGTGAGGCTGCATAGATACGCAGCATGAAGAACGTCATTGGGTGACAAATTCTTCTCCTCTGGTCTCCAGAACTTGGAGTTCCGAAACATTGAGATACAGATCCTGGAAGGAGCCGTTTTCCACAATTTCAGGTGTACCAGTGACGCGTATCCAGGCATTTTCGTCAGGCAATGTGCCATCGTAATGGAGCAGGAAACCACCCCAGCCGTCATTGCCGCAGCAGCCAGGGCCACGGCGGTAAACCGCAGGCACATTTTGTATGCCTTCCGGATTGAAAAGCAGACCGTACATGCCTTCGACGACGATGGTTTTGTTTTCATAATCTGAAAAATTCAAAAAGATGTCATGAATCTGAGTCAGATACATTTTTTCACTGATTTCCAATACATCTTCATTTTCTAAATTACTTGTTGCCACAGGTCTTTCTGGAACGGCAGGAATCTGTTGAGATGCAACGCTGTCTTTTTCCAGAATATCTTCCAGCGTGTATGTGGTCTGGAGCTGCTGGGCAGATGACTCTATCTTTGAGATAGAAACCTTGGCTTTTGCCTGACAGCCGCTCAGCATGCAGGCAAAGATCAAAGTGCATAAGGGAAAAAGAAATCGTTTCATGACATCACATCCTTTCTTTGATTTTTCGAAACGCAAAAAAGCAGATAAAGCAAATGATATGGAGCAAAGAAATGCTGGCGCCTGTTGGTGTGGCGCAGACATAAGAAACCGTCAGACCAATGCAGAAACAAATCAAAGAAAGAAGTATGCTGCAAAGGATGACAGCGCGGAAGCTGCCAAAGGCCTGCATGGACGTAAGTGCTGGAACTACCAGTAAACTGGAAATAAGCAGGGCACCCATGGTGCGCATGCCAAGGACGATGGTCAGAGCGGTCATCAAAGCAAGAAGTCCTTGAGAGATGCCGGCAGAGCAGCCAACGGCGCTGGCAAAGATTTCGTCAAAGGTGATGGAAAAAATACGGTGATACCAGAAAAGAAATGCCAGTATCACAAACAAAGAGAGACACACAGTGAGCCAAAGTTCTTTTTGTGTGACACCCAGTATGGTGCCGAAGAGATAATTGCAGACATCTGTATTCATGCCGGTGCTGATTGAGATTACCATCACGCCAAAGGCAAGAGAGGCGGTGGAAATCAGGGCAATGGCTGCATCCGGCAGCAGAAAACTGCTTTCTTTCAGACGCAGAAGCAGAAAGGCCGCAAGGATGACAACCGGCAGAGAAATGGCCAAAGGTGCAGTATGGAGCATTGTTGCCGCTGCCAGTGTGCCGAACCCCACATGGGAAAGTCCGTCACCGATCATGGCATAGCGTTTGAGAACCATGCTTGGCCCCAAAAGAGCGGCACACAAAGAAACCAGTATGCCAACGACAAAAGCCCGCTGCATAAATGGATAGGAGAACATTTCTTGTATCAGGTGCATGAAATTTGCTGCCCCCTTTCTCCAAAACGCTGTCCTGTACCTGTGGCAAGATAGGCATCTGTGGTACCGAAAAATAACTGTTTTGTATCTAGGTGAAGAATCTTCTCGCCGTAAGAGAGGGCGTTTTTCATATCATGAGATACCATCAGCACTGCCATGTGCAGCTCTGTATGAAGCCGTTGGATTTGCTCATAGAATTCTTTGGCGGCGATAGGGTCTAGGCTGGCAATGGGCTCATCCAAAATCAGCAGATGTTTTGCCGCGCAAAGGGCCCGTGCCAGCAAGACTCGCTGCTGCTGACCGCCGGAAAGTTCCCGGAAGCAATGACGGTGCAGATGGGCAATACCCATACGTTCCAGATTTTCCATGGCTTGCTGTTTTTCTTTTTTCCCATAAAAAGGGCGCAGTTTCATGCGATTCAGACAACCCGAAAGCGTAACTTCCAACACACTTGCCGGAAAATGCTTCCATGAGGTCTTTTGCTGAGGCAGATAACCGATACCGCCTTTCAGGCAGTCCCCCAGGCGGAGGGTACCGCCGGAAGGGGGATGCAGCTGTAAGAGACCTTTTACAAGGGTGCTTTTTCCAGAACCGTTTTCACCAACGATGCATATATACTCACCGGAAGATATGGAAAATGTGACATCTTTGACTGCCACCTTTCCATCATAAGAAAAACTGAGGTTTTCGCAGTGCAGTAATTGCATATCAGTTCAACGCCTCCTTCAGCACTTCCAGATTCTGTTCCATCAAAGACAGATATGTGGCGCCTTCTTCCACTTCTTTTGCAGAAAGGTTATGGCAGGAGTGCAGCATTCTTTTTTGCGCATGTGTGGCGTCGCAGATGGCATCGGCAATTTTGCCGTTGGAAAGCTCTATGGTAAATACCACAGGCAGCTCCGCTTTTTTCACCTGATCGATGAGAAAGGCGATGGTGGCCGGATCAGCTTCGGTCTCTGTGGAGCAGCCTGTGAAGGCGGCATAATAAGTAAGTCCATAGGCGTCAGCCAAATAGCGGAAGGGGAAACGATCCCCGAATAGGATGGTCTTGCGTTTGCTGTTTGCCATTACGCTTTTGAATTTTGCATCCAGTTCTTTCAGCTGACCGGTATAGATAACCGCGTTTTTGGAATAGAAAAGAGCGTTTTCGGAATCGATCTCCATGAGTTTCTCCGCGATCTTTTCTGCGATCTGCATGGCGTTGGCAGGAGAAGTCCAAACGTGTTCATCAATTTCTTCTTCATGGTCATGAGAAAGCATTTCGTCCAGAACTTCGTCCCCTGTCAGACTGCTGTCATAGTAGGTAGGCCAGTTTTCCATTTCTTCGGAAAGTTTATCGAAACCGTCATTTCCCATGAAGATATGGAAATGTTCGGCATGGTCTACGGGGCCAATTTCATGATCGCTGAATTGGATGTATTTGGGAGCGGCTGAAGCGGGGTCAGCAGACTGGAACTGGTAGCGGACACCTTTTTTCCCGGATTCGTAGGTGAGGATGCGGAAACCTTCATAGATATATTTTGCCGTGATTGGTTTACCGTTTTCGAAAAAGGCAATGGTGTCACCGTCAATGGTGATCCGATCTATATCGGTCTGATAACCGGCGGTGTAATACGCTTTGTATTCCGCTTCGGTCTTATCCTGTTTTTCTGCCGCTTTATGGGCAAAAACCGGGTCAAGGGTACCATCCAGCAAGTAAGGATAGACGGACTGCCAATCCCCCTGCCAGTCGGCAAGGGTACGATCCTGTACGTCGGCATCTTCAAAGACACCGTCATGATGGTCTTCTTCATGTTCATGTTCCATGCCTTCCACCACTTCTTCTGTAACAGTTGGTACGCAATCTATCAGACGCATGGTCTGGGGCGCACGATCGCCAAGAGAGGCCAAAAGGTCTTCTACCCAGACATCATTTTCGCTGCCGGTATAGATAAACAGATCTGCATTCTCAATGGTTTTGATATCCTGAGGTGTTGGTTCAAAGGAGTGGCTTTCTGCGCCGGGCTTGAGCAGCAATGTGATATCTGCCTTGTCTTTGGCAATTTCCCTTGCGAAATCGTAGGGCGGGAAGATCGTGGTTACAATCTTTATATTGCCGCTGGAAAGGGTTGCCGGCTGTCCGGAAATGCCGCATGCCGCAAGAAATAAAACGACAAGAATCATAGATGATAACATGAGAATACGTTTCATGATAAATCAACCTCCAATATGAAATTTGAAATGTACAATTGTGAAATAAAATATGTTGGGAATGGCTGTATTGAAAAGAAATACAGTGATAAAGATGTGAAAAATGAGGTATTAATGATTCAATCTCACATGAAGCTGAACCAGTGTTTTTGTAAAATTGTCAGTTGTTTTTTGCAGAGTAACTGTGAGAATGGACAGAAAAGTCCAGAAAAAAATAGATACATTTCCTAAGGAAAAGGAAAATTGTTCTTTGATGCGTTCCAGATTCTGGATTTGATGACAAATGGGGCATTGATCGCCCTGACAGGGATGATGGGCTTCCTTTACTTCATAAGCCAAAGAAAGTGTAAAAAAGGCAAGCAAATAAAAGACCAAAATGGCCGCCACAAGTTTTGCTTTGGTTTTATGTTGAAGTGGATTCATGTACTTACCCTCTTGTGAATTTGTCTGGATAAAATAAGATTGGGTATGATATAGGCCAAACAAATAGTATTTATATATGAAAACTATGAACTATATGTCTATGTATTTTGAAATAACAAAATATTTTATAAAATGATATTATTTTGAATTTAACATATTGCCATGGGAAAGGCAATCATACATTTATGGTTTTTAAAATTACAAACAGAATACAAAATGTATATGAAAACTGCCACGAAACAGTATGATACCGGAGTATTTTCGCAGAATAGGATCTGGAACACAAACATATGATATGAAAAAAGAGGGGAGGCGCAATACATAAAAAAGTCTGAAACCACAACAGCAGTTGGGATTCCAGACTTTCTTTTCGTTACTTTAGAAATGTTTTATTTTGCGTTGCAAACAAAATTGCTTTCGATGGCGTGGGCAATGACCTGCATTTTGAACCGCCGTTTTTTGCATAGACGGCAGCTGCGGCAGGCGGTGTCGCTGTCCTCCGGCAGAACGAAGCGGATGGATTTCACATGGATGTCTCGGCAGCCGTTGGCGTGATGGGCGGGAATGGTGAATGTCTGGAAGCCACGAGGGCGGCTTTCGCCTTCGTCGTCAATTTCCGTCAGGATCAATGCCAAGGCAGTGGAGCGGTTAGGGCAAATCTGACGCAGGGTCAGGCTGCATTCCAAGATACGACCCGCGTTCTCCCAGATAAAATTTCCCAGATCATACTCCAGAAAATCCTGACAGTCGTCCATGGTGAATGCGACTACTGGCGGGCAGGGAGTGACGTCGATTTCCTCAGTGCAGTCCGTAAATACCTTGCGGACAGGGAAAATGACCACATTGTTTTCCGCATCGGAATACGAAATTTCTTTCATGGGGGCTTTTTCGCCGGAAGTGGTGGCAATGTGCTTCAGGCGGAAGCGCAGTGAAGCCCCTTCGATGGTCGTTGCCCCAAGTTTCGCGATGCTCCAGCGGAAGGAATGGGCATCCAGCTGTTGTGCGGTGCCTTTATCCGGCGGCAGCAGTTCTGTCAGGATAAAGTCATCTGCCACCAAGCCTTCCATGAGGATTTCCGTAGCACCGGGATTGGAAATGTTGGCAGCCAGCTCGGCAAAGATTTCTTCCAATTCCGCTGGGGTAGGGGCAATGGAAAGGAAGGATGTGACGGGCGTAGATACCCAAAGGGATGCGGCAGGTACATCTGTGCCAAAGAGACCTTTGAGCACAACGCAGTAAATGACAACGCCGTTTTCTTTTGCCAATGTGGTGATGGGCACAGCGGAACCGCCGGCGGTGCTTTGCCCATCTGTAAACATGACCATGATTTTCTGGTGGGTGGTGTCCGGGTCAAAGAGGCTGTATGCCTTAGTGAAAGCGTCCTCGTGGTTGGTGCCGCCGTCGATGGTCAGGTTATTGACAGCCGTTTTCAGGTCTGCCGTATTTGTCAAAAATCCTGTCCGCTGGGTGGCAGTCCGGGCAAAGCTGACGATGGCAATCTGGCTGCCGCCGCCGATATTGCCGTCCTGATTTTCGTCAGTGGATTCGTCGATGATGTCGATGAATGTTTTGACACTGGCTTTCATGGCGGCAAAAGGTTCACCTTCCATGCTGCCGGAACAGTCCAGCACCATGACAATGTCAGCCGGATTGGAAACGATGTCGGGACCTGCGGAAAGAGAAAGAATCCCTTCTACCTCGCCGCCGCAGGAAATGGTATCGGGAAAAAGTGTATAAGAAGAAGCAGTAATACCCATAATGAAAATGCCTCCTGTAAAGTTTTGTACTTGCTTTATGATATGCAGCAGGAGGTTGTTTTGACACGAAGGGGGCACAAATATGGAAATGAAAGGAAAAAAGAAATGCTGGTTTTATATTCTGGTGCCGCTGGTGGCAGGAGCGGCAGCGGGCATGATTTCCGGCAGCGGCATGGCAGCTTATGAACAGATGGCAAAACCGCCCTTATCACCGCCGGGATGGGTATTTCCGGTGGTCTGGACGATTCTGTATATCCTTATGGGCATTGCCGCCTGTCTGGTGGCAAAAAGTTATGACCCAGACAGTCAGGAGGCAATCAGGGCTTTTTGGGTGCAGCTCATCGTCAATGTAATCTGGCCCATTCTGTTTTTTGGTCTGGGGCTTTGCGGTCTGGCTTTTGGGTGGCTGGTGCTGCTTTGGGTGCTGGTATTTCGGCTGTGGAAACAGTTTCAAAGCATCGACAAGCGGGCGGGATATCTGCTGGTGCCTTATTTGCTGTGGCTCACATTCGCAGGGTATCTGAATCTTTCCATCTGCCTTATGGGGTATTGAAGGACGCGGATGGCTATGATACCATGTCCCTAAGGAATCAAAAGAAATGAGGTGAGGATATGGCAAAGCTGCGGAAAACACTGGGAAGCCCAACGGAACCGGCAGTGGTGGCGTTGATGGAAGGCATGGAAGGAAAGTCCAAAGAAGCCCTGACAACATGGGCAATGGATTATGTGGCAGAAAAGTATCTGCCTTTGGTGGCAGAAGTGCCGCTTTTTTCGGAACTGCTGGAAAAGACAAAAGATTGTATGACTAGAAATTTGCCTTTGAAGGAATGGAAAGGGCTTCTCTCTGAGGCGAGAAAAGCGTCAGCGGCGGAAAAAGAGCCTGTACGGGAAGCAGCGGCAAGAGCCATTGTCACCGCCTGCGGCACATGGCAGACACCCACCAATGCTTTGGGATTTTGTTTTTATGGGGCAGCGGCCATGGCTTACCATCAGGCAGGTACGGCAGAAACCAAAGAAACCTATGATATGCTTGCCACAAAGGAATTGGAACAGATTTTGGCATCTTTGAAACAGGTAAAGACTGCACCGGATGAACAGGCGGCAAAACTCCAATGGAATTGTTGAGATAGGATGATAAAAAGTCGGAGAAAGCAACTTCCCTTAAGAAAACATACAGACACAATCTTAATAAAGATAAGAAAGCTGGAATCCTCTGTATGAAAAGGATTTCAGCTTTCTTTGTTTTCTTATGAAGATGCCCCTAAATTTCCGGCTTTTTTCATTGAAAAAATTTTTGACATGCTGTAACGTTTTTTGTTTTTGTGCGTGAATTGGGTGAAAGGGGGGGAAAAAACATGGACTTTGACCAAGTGTATCGGGCGTTTTTCCGGGATGTGCTGTTCTATGTCTGGGGGTTGTGCGGTGACCGTGTGCTGGCAGAGGAAATCGCTCAGGAAACTTTTTTCAAAGCCCTGAAATCCATTGACCGATTTGACGGGCAGGGGGATATTCGCCCATGGCTCTTTGCCATCAGCAAGAACACCTATTATGACCATTGTCGGAAGCAGAAAAAGACGGAGCTCTTGGAAGCAGAAAAGGAACAGGCGGCGGAACCCTTGTTTCTGGAGAAAATGACGGACGCGGAAACGGCTTTTGCGGTGCATGGATTTCTCCATGAAATGGACGAGCCATACAAAGAGGTGTTTACCCTGCGGGTATTTGGGGAACTGCCTTTCGAGAAAATTGGACAGCTTTTCGGAAAAAGCGCAAGTTGGGCAAGGGTGACTTATTACAGGGCAAAACAGAAAGTGACAGCATATATGGAGGAGATGGAGCATGAATAAGATCAGCTGTAATGTCATTGGAGATTTGCTGCCGTTATATGTGGATGGAGCGGTCAGCGAGGATACGAAAAAACTGGTGGAAGAACATCTGGCAGAGTGTGAAGAATGTAAAAAAGCGGCAGAGGAGATGGGCAAAGAATTGGTGCTGCCTGTCCATGAGACGGTAAGGGCGGCGGAAACCAGTTTTTTGCAGAAAATGAAGAAAACGTGGCAGAAAAGGCGGATTCGTACCGCAGTGATTTCTGTTGCAGTAACGATCGGGCTTGTTTTTGGCATATATATGGCGTTGATTCTTCCAGAATGGGCGATTCCCTATGATCCAAACATGATTTATGTGGAAGAACTTGATGAGGGAAGATGCGTTATGGTAAGCTATGCGGGAGGTAGGCATTGCAGCAGTTATGGTTATATGGGTGAAGATGGATATTACTTGTACGCGACCCATAATCTATGGACGGCATATATTGAGCCACTCTTTTATAAAACGCGTCCAGAGGATTGTCAAATCACCACCATACTGGATGAGGAAAATGTGTCGAAAATTTATTATGGTGAGTTCGATAAAGGGTTGGATGGATATTCTCTTTATGGGCAAGAGGATGAAATGCAGAAACAGACGCATCTGATCTGGACAAGGGATGAAGTGATGCCATAAAGCAGGGAACGATTTTCATTCCCATGGCGTGTTTCTCATGAAATCATTGACTGCCAAAAACGGAAATTTTATACGGAAAGCATTCTGATGGGGCAGAAAGAAAAAGGAGAAACAGGGGGGATATGGATTGGTGTTGAGTCATGAAGAGATGAAAAAAGTTTTTGAGGAACTTGGATTTACGGGATTTGAGCTGCGGCGTTATAACGATAATATGGAAAAGTTACTGTCTTTTGCCGCAGAACATAACGCAAAAGGATATGCCATTGATGTTGTTCCGGGAGGGCTTCAACATGGAGAAAATAATGGCATTGCCTTGATGGAAAAGCATTACGCAAAGCCGGAAAGGTTCCGAAAGCTTTTTGAAAAATGGACGGAGATCATTCTGCATTTTATGTGTTATCATCCGCTGGAAAGTGTGTTTGTCAGCGGTATGACCTTGCCCGATGATGAGGATTTTTTAGAAAAAACGCCAGAGCAGGAAGGGTATCTGCTGGAGTTTCCTCTGGAATCCATTGATGATCTGGATGAATTTGTGGACAGGGTATTCCAAAAGACTTATGGGGAAATGACATTTTACTTTTCCTCTCTGGATATGATGTTCCATTATTTTCGGGATGATGTATATCTCTTAGTCACTTTGAAAAAAGTTACGGAAGAAAATAAGGATGCTCTTGGTCTTTTGAAAAAAATAGTGGAAGCAAAGGGATTGTTTCTCGTATGAATAAAAAAGTTCCGCCTGCTTTTGAAAAGCAGACGGAACTTTTTTATGTGACTGAAATGTTTGATCAGAATTTTTCCATTTCATCCAGCAGGCTTTCGAAAACAGCCATGGCGTTTTCCACAGCGTCTTTCTTGGACATATCTACCCCTGCGCCTTTCAGCAGGTCAATGGAATATTCGCTGTCGCCTTTGGAAAGGAAGTCCAGATATGCGTCCACGGCAGGCTGACCTTCAGAAAGGATTTTTCTGGAAAGGGCAATGGCTGCGCTGTAGCCGGTTGCATACTGATATACATAGAAAGCGTTATAGAAATGGGGGATTCTTGCCCATTCGATGTCGATTTCTTCATCAATGACGATGTCATCACCGAAATACAGTCTGTTCAGGTCATGGTAAATTTTGTTCATGCCTTCCCATGTCAAAGGTTCGCCTTTTTCTGCCATTTCGTGGGTAATCTTTTCAAATTCCGCAAACATGGTCTGGCGGAACAGAGTACCGCGGAACTGTTCCAAGAAGTAGTTCACCAGATATTTCCGCATGTTTTTGTCCTCTGTTGTTTTCAGCAGGTATTCCATAAGGAGGGCTTCGTTGCAGGTGGAAGCCACTTCTGCCACGAAGATTTTATGGCCGCTGTAAAGATAAGGCTGTTTTTCCCATGTGAAATAGCTGTGAAGGGCGTGACCCATTTCATGTGCCAGTGTGAACATGCTGTTGACGGTGTCGTTATGGTTCAGGAGCACATAGGGGTGTACGCCGTAGCTGCCCCAGGAATATGCGCCGCTGCGTTTGCCTTCGTTTTCGTAAACGTCGATCCAGCCGGCGTTCATGCCATAGTGGAGGGCATCGGTGTATTTTTTGCCCATGACAGCAAGGGCTTTTTCCACGGTTTCTTTTGCTTCTTCAAAAGTGATTTTTGCGTCCACATCCTCCACCAAGGGTGCGTACAGGTCGTACATGTGGACTTCGTCCAGCCCCAGCAGTTTTTTTCTGAGGGCAACATAACGATGCATCAGATGCAGGTTGGCATGGACGGTTTCAATGAGGTTATCATAAACAGAAAGAGGAATATTGTCATCATATAATGCCATGGCTCTGGCAGAGTTGTACTTTCTGGCGGAAGCAAAGAATACGTCGCTTTTCACGGAAGCAGCGTAAGTTGCCGCCAGTGTGTTTTTCTGTTTCAGATAAGAAGCGTATAATGTCTGGAAAGCTTCTTTGCGGACGCAGCGGTCACTGCTTTCCAAGAATGTCACATATCTGCCTTTGGTCAGAGGCACTTTGTCCCCATCGGCGTCGGTGATGTCCCCAAAACGCATATCTGCGTCATTGAGCATGGTGAAAATGTTCTGGGGTGCGCCGCCCAGTTCCGCTGTTTTTGCCAGCAGGCTTTCTTCAGCAGGAGAAAGGGTGTGGGCTTTCTGACGCAGGAGATTGTCAAAGAAATGGTCGTAGAGGTGGAAATCTTCCGCCCGTTCCATACGGAAATCCGCCAGCACATCTTCTGGCAGGGAAAGGATTTCCGGTGTCAGGAAGGAAATGGCGTCGGAATAACGAATCAGGAGCATTTCTGCTCTGGAAGCCATACCCTGATAGAAAGCATTTGCGCTGTCTTCATGCATACGCATGTTGGCGTAGGTATAAACCTGATCCAGAATCAGAGACAGTTCCTGATTCTTTTCCAGGCATGCCAAAAGTGTGGCTGCGCTTTCACCCAGATGACCGCTGTAAGCAGCCAATTCTGGAATTTCTTCCATGAGCATGGTATAAGCTTCTTCCCAGAGGGAATCATTTTCATAATAGTCTTCGATGTGCCATTTATCTGCGGCGGCAACATCAGACCGCTTTGGTAAGGTATGTTTCAAATGGAATCATCCTTTCTATATTGCTGAATTTGTCAGACGGGAAACGTCCCTTTTGTGGGATTTCACAGGGGGATGCCCCTTTTTTGCGTGAAATCTTTTTTTAGTATACCACTTTTGGCTAAGAATAAAAAGGAGTTATAGGCATATGACGACAAAACAGGAAAATCTATACAAAACATGAATGTATTGGTGAATATTTTCTTGCTGAATGTTGGAATTCATAGTATGATGATAATGAGGTGAGGTAGCATGAAAGATTGCTTGAAAGTATTACTGGTGGCCTCTGAGGCTGCGCCCTTTATCAAAAGCGGCGGTCTGGGCGATGTGGCAGGTTCTTTGCCCAAAGCACTGCGGGCACAGGGTGTCGATGTGCGGGTAGTCATTCCCCGTTACATGACAGTTAAGGAAAAAGAAATGTATGGAGTGGAATATCTGGGCGAATTCCCTGTTCATCTGCTGTGGCGGACACAGCAGGCAAAAATTTTAGTGAAGCCCAGTGAAATCCCCATTTATTTTATAGAAAATAATTTTTATTTCGGTCGCGGCGGCTTATATGGCTATGGAGATGACAACGAACGTTTTGCATTCTTTGGCAAAGCGGTTATGGATATGATGGCAATGCTGGACTTCTATCCCGATGTGATCCACTGCAATGACTGGCAGACTGGTCCTGTCTGCATGTATTTGAAGGAAATCTATCGGAAGATGATCTACTATTCTCGTATCAAAACACTGTTTACCATTCATAACTTGCAGTATCAGGGGAATTTTGACAAGAGCACCATGGAACTTCTGGGTGTGCCCTATTACTGTTATGAAAACGGCAACGTGGAATTTTACGGCAATGTCAGCTACATGAAAATGGGGCTGATGTATGCAGACCGTATCAGCACCGTCAGCCAGACTTACGCAAAAGAAATCCAGACATGGCAGTATGGCTATGGCATGGATGGTATTTTGAAAAGCCGGAAAAATGTCCTCAGTGGCATCATCAACGGCATTGACTATGTGACAAACGATCCCGCTACAGACAAACGGATTCAGGTGCATTTCGACGCAGATCATCTGGAAGGCAAGGCGGAAAACAAACGGCTATTACAGGAAAGACTGGGTCTGGAACAGAGAGATGTGCCCATCATCGGCATGATCACCAGACTGGCAGACCAGAAAGGTCTGGATATCCTTTCTTATGTATTTGATGAAATGATGTGCAGAGATGTGCAGTTCGTTCTGCTGGGTACAGGGGAAAATCGTTTTGAATACCTGTTCCGCAGTATGGAAGAACGCTATCGCGGCAGAGTCAGCGCCAATATTTTCTTCGACGAAAATCTGGCACAGCAGATCTATGCAGGTTCTGATATGTTCCTGATGCCTTCTCTGTTTGAACCCTGCGGTCTGGGTCAGATGTTTGCCCTGCGTTATGGTACCGTACCCATCGTGCGGAAAACCGGTGGTCTGGCAGACACCATCTTCCAGTACAGCACAGAAACAAAAGAGGGCAATGGTTTCCTCTTTGAAACATACGACGGTAACGGGCTTCTGTGGGCATTGGATCAGGCACTGGCAGTATACCATCAGGGCAAAGATGAATGGCAGAATGTGGTAAAAAATGCCATGGCTTCCAATTATTCCTGGGAAAGCTCCGCAAGAGAATATATCAAACTTTACGAAAGTCTGCGGGACGGCGAATAAGCCTTTTCGCATTTACAGAAAACAAAAACAAGAAGTCAGAAATTTTAATGGGAAGTTTCTGGCTTCTTTTTTGGTTAGAATTTGGCTTTCCCCTGTCCTATGGTTTGCAAAAGAACGGTGAATGTAGTATGATGAAAGCCTAAAGACGCACAGAAGGAGGGTCTGGTTTTAATGGAAGAACAAACCCCAAAAAAATTTCATTTTACAAAGCAGATGAAAATCGGTCTGGCTGTGGTGCTGGTGCTTTGCATCGGCTGCGGTCTGGTATATCTGGATACGGCTTACGGCAGCGGGAAAATCCGCAGTCTGTTTGTCAAATCCAGTGTGACACAAAATGCAGGAAACGCTTCAGCAGGGGTGCTGGCGGAAATCCCTCTGGATGCGGGCAGTTCCGCGTCTTTTGCTGTGTTTGATGAGGCATTTTTGCTCTGCACAAAAGACGGTGCCAAGTATTACAACAGTGTAGGCGACCAGAAATGGAACGACACATTCAATATGACCACACCTACGGTGATTCAGGAAGGCTCTTTCATGGCTGTAGGCGATTTGGGCGGCAAGAATGTCCGGGTCTATGATGAAAGCGGTCTGCTGTATAATGTACAGCTGGAAGGGAATCTCAGTCAGTTTGCCCTGAACCAAAACGGGTACCTTTCTTTGCTGGAAAAGAAAGACAGTGGTTACGAGGTAAAAATCTATAATTCCAAAGGCACACTGCTCAAAGGCAGGGTGGAAGAAACCGCAGGAGTATACCCCATTTCCACAGACGTGTCCGATGACAATAAGTCTTTTGCTGTCAGCTATGTGGATACCACCGATGTGTATCCCATTGGGCGGGTGCTGTTTTTCTATGTCAATCCAGAAGACAGCGGAAACTATACAGATAGTTTGTATGCTTCTGCTGCGGATAAGGCAGATGAAATCATTGGCACCATTAGTTATCGCAGCAACGGCGTTCTGGCGGCAGTTTCCGATAAGGGTGTTTATGGTTTCAAGGACAGCGAGGAAGTCTGGAGTTACTATTTGACCAATGTGGTGGATTATGTTTCTTTCCAGCAAAAAGACAGAGTGGTGCTCACATTGGGTGATGACCTGCCCGGAGAAGAAGGCACTGTCTGCTGGCTCAGCTCCAATGGGGCAGAAGAAGCTTCTTATGTCAGCGGAAAGGACATCACCTATCTGAGTGTATGGAAAGATGGCATTGTGTTGGGCACAGACCATACTTATATTGGCATCCGCCATACGGGACGGGAAGCTTGGGTTTATCAGGCAACACAGGATGTGACAGATGTGATCCCCATGGAAAGTTTTTCTCATGTACTGGTGGTAGGGCAGGATATAGCGCGGATTCTGGATATGGACAAATATAAAGGAGAAGCGCCGGATGTGCCGGAAGATCTGGTGGAAACCACACCGGAAGTGCAGACAGATGAATCACTGCCGGCAGAAGGAGAAACAAATACGGATGCAACCTAGGAGGATGGCAGTCAGGAAGGAACAGAAGGTCAGCAGGAAACAACTGGCACAGAAGGTGAAACCAACGCTTCTGATACACAGGCAACAGAAACACCTGAAACAGAAGGAACAACAGATACAGAACAGACAGAAACAACAGAAACAACGCAGCCTGCGGAGAATACGGAATCGGGGGATGTTCCCGCAGAGTCTTAATGGTAGGAGGTGGGCAGAAGGATGACATTTTTGCCCTATATATTAGATATTCTGGCGTTGGTGCTGGTGGTGGGGACGGCAGTGCAGGCGTACCGCAAGGGTTTTGTGCGGGCGGCACTGAATTTCCTGCCAATGGTGGCAGCGCTGGCGGCAACCAGGTTTTTGACGCCTACGGTCAGTGAGCTTTTACGAAAAACACCCTTTTTCGATGCCCTGACCAATACAGTAGGTAATGGACTGCATTTGGAGAACGCCATTGGGGACGCTGCCATGCAGACCCAGACAGAAATCATCCAGAGTATGCATCTGCCGGATTTTCTGAAGGAAAGTCTGGTGGAAAACAATAATCCGGTGATTTATCATCTGCTGGATGTAGAAAGTTTGCAGTCCTATATTGCAGGCTTTCTGGCAAATATCTGCATCAATATCATCAGTGTACTGCTGGTGTTTATTGTGGTATGGCTGGCAGTAAAATTTGTGCTGAAGGCGCTGAATCTCATCAGCAAACTGCCTGTATTGAATTTCTTCAATCGGGCGTGTGGTTTTTTGGTGGGTTTGCTGAAAGGATTGTGCGTAGCATGGCTCATTTGTTTTGTGCTGACATTTTTCCAGTGCAATTCTGCCTTCGACTTTTTCTTTGATGCGCTGAATTTGACCCATGTGGCGCTGCCTTTGTATGAAAACAACATATTGATGTATTTTATATTGACCATATTTGCTTGAAATGACGAGAAAAATGACGGTGTGAAAACCGTCATTTTTTTGTGGGAAGAAACGGGAAAAGCCGTTGCTTTTTTGAAATCCATATGTTAAAATGCCACATCTTTCGAAAGAAATCTAAATTGAAAGAGGAAAATCATGAAACAAACAACAGGAAAAGGGAAGCAATGGCTGATGCTGCCAGTGGTTCTGTTATTTTTGTGCGCATGTGGCACACAAAAACAGACGGTGGAAATGTCGTCAGAAGTTTATGAACTGCCGCAGAGCTGCGGAGAACTCATAGTTGCGGCGGATATTGGCAGCGTTTTCATCCAGAAAGGAGAAAAGGTAGAACTGAAAACAGAACATGTTGTTTCTCAGTGGCTGACGGTGACAGAGGAAAATGGCATTGTGACTGTATCCTATATACCACCGGACGAAGAAGAGGTGGAGGGTATGGAAACAGACAGCCATCATTTGACGCTGACTTTGCCGGAGGATTGGACACTGGAAAAAACTTCGTTGACAGCAGGCACAGGACCATTTTATGTGGATGGGGCAGAAGCAAAAGAACTATTGCTGCATCAGGGCACTGGACAGATGATGCTGAAACATGTAACGGCGGAAAATCTGGAACTGGAATGCGGCGGCGGTCTGGCAGAAGGGGAACATTTGCAGGTGGCAAAGAAGCTGACCATCCATGGCGGCATGGGAGATGTGGATTTTGCTGGCAGTCTGGGGGATGAAATTCAGCTGGATGGCGGCACAGGAAAAATTTCCCTGACTATGCCGGAAACAGCAGAGGATTATGATATATCCGGTTCTTTTTTCACCAGAAATGTTACGGTAAATGGAAAAACATTGGAGCCGGAAGTTTCTGTGGAACAAAATGGCGGCGATTTGGACAGCTGGGAAATGGACTTTGATGAAGATTTTACCGTTCCCCAACAGAATACGGAAGGAAAAAAACAAATCCATATAGACAGCGGCACAGGTGAAATTGCGCTGACTTTTGCCGGAAATACAGAAAAGGGGGCGACAGCATGATTCCAAGAGGGGTAATACTGGATTGTTGTTGTGTTTTGCTTGGAGCCAATGCTGGCACACTGCTGCGAAATAAGATTCCCACAAAACTTCAGGAGCCACTGATGGTGATATTCGGTATGTGCGCCATTGCCATTGGTATGGTTTCTGTGATCAAGCTGGAGTCTTTGCCGGCGGTGCTTCTGGCATTGATTTTGGGAACGATTATAGGAGAATTGGCTGACTTGGACAGAAGAATCAAAACGGGATTTTTGCATGGACTGCATCACCTGCATTTCAAAATCGAAGGGGATAAAGAAATTTATATACGGTTTTATCTGGTAGTGGCAGTGACCCTCTGTGCCAGTGGAACTAATATTTTCGGTGCCTTTCAGGAAGGCGCAACGGGGGATATGACCATATTGATGTCAAAGGCGGTTATGGATATTTTTGCGGCGGCAATATTTGCCATGGCACTGGGATTTGGCATGAATCTGATTGTGGTGCCGCAGTTTCTCATATTGTCCTTATGTTTTTACGCGGGGAAATGGATGATGTCCTATCTTGATCCGGCAGCCATACAGAATTTTGTTGCCGTAGGTGGCTTGATGACATTTATTTTGGGACTGAATATTGCAAAAATCAAAGAAGTGCGGGCGGCAAATCTGCTGCCGGCATTGGCGGTCGTGTTCCCGGCAACGGCGTTTTTCCATCTGTTAGGCGCGTAAAATGAAAAAAGTTTTCGACGAAAAGCCCTGTTTTTACAGGGTTTTTTGTGTTTTGTAAAAAAAAACTTAAAAAATTGTAAAAAAGATGTTGACAAGAAATAGTTCCCATGATAATATACTTAGGCGGTCGCAAGAACGACCGAAACAAAAAGAAAGAATGCACCTTGAAAACTGAATACAAGACAAACAAGAGTCAATAAAATCGAGAAATT
>ENA-OPAH01000232-OPAH01000232.1-human-gut-metagenome-genome-assembly--contig:-NODE-232-length-46840-cov-5.003420_pt1 | contig 46840 bp, 39 predicted proteins | sample MGYA00241050_ERZ501416 | MGnify/ENA primary metagenome ERZ501416 (study PRJEB25962, sample SAMEA2042632) | human gut metagenome | biome: human gut; feature: human-associated habitat; material: faeces... | reverse complement strand
AAACACGATGCCAGCTACTTGAAGGGCGGTCTGGTTTACGCAGATGCGATCACCACCGTCAGCAATACATACGCGCAGGAGATTCAAACCCCGTTCTATGGCGAAGGACTCGACGGTCTGATGTGTGCAAGAGCAAACGATCTGCGCGGTATTGTAAACGGACTCGACTACAATGAGTGGAACCCGGAGACAGACGCTCAGATTGCAAAGAATTTCAATGTAAAGAACTTCCGTAAAGAGAAAGTGAAAAATAAACTGGCACTGCAGGAGGAGTTAGGACTCGAGGTCAATCCGAAGACGATGATGATCGGTATCGTATCCCGGCTGACCGATCAGAAGGGCTTCGACCTCATCAGCTATATGATGGATGAGATGTGCCAGGATGCCGTACAGTTTGTGATCCTTGGAACCGGCGAGGAGCGCTACGAGAACATGTTCCGCCACTTCGCATGGAAATACGACAAGAAGGTTTCGGCAAACATCTACTATTCCGATGCAATGTCACACAAGATCTATGCATCCTGCGATGCCTTCTTGATGCCGTCCCTGTTTGAGCCATGCGGACTCTCCCAGCTCATGAGCCTTCGCTACGGAACCCTTCCGATCGTCCGCGAGACCGGCGGCCTCAAAGACACCGTAGAGCCGTACAATGAGTACGAGGGAACAGGAACTGGATTCAGCTTCACAAACTACAATGCGCATGAGATGATGGGTACCGTGCGGTACGCAGAGCGCATCTATTACGACAAAAAACGCGAGTGGAACAAGATGATCGACCGCGCAATGGCACAGGATTTCTCCTGGGCGAATTCCGCAAAACAGTACGAGGAAATGTACAACTGGCTGATCGGATAAGCTGGTCTGCATTCTGAAAAATAAGAAAAAAATCCCGAAATGGCAGAAGAGGAAAGAAAAGCCGTTTCGGGATTTTTTTTGCAGTATTTTTGGGTTGCGGCAGGAGAGTGGAATATGCTACACTTGTGTATAAGGATATATTCGAAGCAGCTCCGGTGCAGAGGATTTGGGGGCTGAAAAAAGACACAAGAAAAACAGTTGACAACAAAGCAGATTTGTAATAGTATGTATACAGAAGCGAACGGACGTTCGCATAGTAAGGAGAATATTCAGTATGGGAAATAATAACGAAGATAAACTGCGTGCACTCGATGCCGCACTTGGACAGATTGAAAAACAGTACGGAAAAGGAGCTGTCATGAAGCTCGGAGATTCCGCAGCAAACATGAACGTGGAAACCATCCCGACCGGCTCTTTAAGCCTGGATATCGCACTCGGTCTTGGCGGTGTGCCGAAGGGAAGAATCATCGAGGTATATGGACCGGAGTCTTCCGGTAAAACAACCGTAGCGCTCCACATGGTAGCCGAAGTACAGAAACGCGGCGGAATCGCCGGCTTCATCGATGCAGAGCATGCGCTCGATCCGGCCTATGCCAAAAATATCGGTGTTGATATTGAAAACCTCTACATCTCACAGCCGGACAACGGCGAGCAGGCACTTGAGATCACCGAGACGATGGTTCGTTCCGGTGCGGTAGACATCATCATCGTGGACTCTGTTGCAGCCCTCGTTCCAAAAGCCGAGATCGACGGCGACATGGGAGATTCCCACGTCGGACTGCAGGCGCGTCTGATGTCTCAGGCACTCCGGAAACTGACTGCAGCGATCAGCAAATCCAATTGTATTGTTATCTTTATCAACCAGCTGCGTGAAAAAGTCGGTGTCATGTTCGGAAATCCGGAGACCACAACCGGCGGCCGTGCACTGAAATTCTATTCTTCCATCCGTCTCGATGTCAGAAGAATTGAAGCCTTAAAGCAGGGCGGAGAGATGGTCGGAAACCGTACCAGAATCAAAGTCGTGAAAAACAAAGTAGCTCCGCCGTTCCGCGAGGCAGAATTTGATATCATGTTCGGAAAAGGAATCTCCAAAGAAGGAGATGTTCTGGATCTGGCAGCTTCCGTCGGCATCGTACAGAAGAGCGGCGCATGGTTCGCATACGGCGGCGACAAGATCGGCCAGGGACGCGAAAATGCGAAAGCATACCTGCGCGAGCATCCGGAAATCATGGATGAGATCGAGCACAAAGTGCGCGTGGCTTACGGCCTGATCAAGGAAGAAGCGCCGGAAGGCACAGAAGAAACAGCAGCAGTTCCGGAAACCGAAGGAGACGACGAATAAATGTTTGTGACAGAGATTCGTCCTCTGAATAAAAAGAAATCACGGATCCTCTTCGATGACGGAGAGGATCTGGTTCTTTATAACGGGGAAATCCGCGCTTCCCGCATCAAAGAGCAGGAGGAGCTTCCCGATGAGGTTTACGAAAAGCTGGCAGGGGAAGTGCTGACTAAAAGGGCCAAACACCGCGCGATGTATCTGCTGCTCAGACAGATGCGGACGAAAAAAGAGCTGGAAGATAAGTTACGAAAAGACGGCTATCCCGAGAGAGCCATTGAAGAGGCTGTCTCGTACGTGGAGAGCTTTCACTATATCGACGACCGCGCATACGTGGAGCAGTATCTTGCGGGCAGCGGTGCGAAAAAAGGGAAAAAGGCAGTCCTCTATGCGCTGGCACAGAAAGGCGTGGACCGGGAACTGGTGGAATCCGTCCTGGAAGAGCAGGAGGATGCCCGCGATGAGTATGAACTTGCAAAAAGTGCCGCCTTCGCAAAGCTCGGCACGCCGCACCGGCTGGATGAAAAAGAGTACCGCCGTGCCGCCGGTTTTCTGACGCGGAAGGGATTCGGCAGTTCCGAAATCCGTCGGGCACTGGAAGAATACCAAGATTCCGCTGACGAAGAATCCTGAATATTCCCGGCGATTCCGCCACATGCCGCGAAATTATGTGCAATAAATTACATGAATATTTTTAAAACATTGACAAATTTGTGAAAACAGTATAAAATTGTAGTGTTGTAAATGTGCAATGAAAACTAAATAAGGAGGTGCTCCGGTAATGGGTACAGGTATTACAATTCTGCTGGTATTCATTGCTGTAGTAGTCACGCTGCTTATTGCGGTTCCTGTTACCAGGAAAATTGCTGTGGACAATAAAATCAAGCAGAATGCTGAGAAAATTGGCACAGCGGAAGAAAAGGCGAGAAACATCATAGATGAAGCACTGAAAACTGCCGAAACTAAGAAACGGGAAGCCCTGCTGGAGGCGAAGGAGGAGTCTCTTCGTACGAAGAATGAAGTAGAAAAAGAGACCCGAGAGCGCAGAGCGGAACTGCAGAAATATGAGAAGCGCGTTTTATCGAAAGAAGAATCTGTAGATAAAAAAGCGGACGTATTGGAGCGTCGTGAAAACGAAATTGCAGCAAAAGAGGCAAGCGTCAGAAAGAAAGAAAAGGAAGTAGACGGTCTACACGAAAAAGGAGTACAGGAACTGGAAAGAATTTCCGGTTTTACCTCCGAGGAAGCAAAAGAGTATCTGTTAAAATCTGTGGAAGACGAAGTAAAAATCGACACAGCAAAGCTCTACAAAGAGCTGGAGAGCAGAGCAAAAGAGGAAGCAGGCCGTAAGGCAAAAGAGTATGTGGTAACAGCTATTCAGAAATGTGCTGTCGATCACGTATCCGAGAGTACCATCTCCGTGGTACAGCTTCCGAGCGATGAAATGAAAGGCCGCATCATCGGCCGTGAAGGACGAAACATCCGTACACTCGAAACCATGACAGGCGTTGACCTGATCATCGACGATACACCGGAAGCAGTCGTTCTTTCCTCATTCGATCCGATCCGCCGTGAGGTGGCAAGAATTGCTCTGGAAAAACTGATCGTAGACGGAAGAATCCATCCGGCCCGCATCGAAGAGATGGTAGAAAAGGCCCGCAAAGAAGTAGAACAGAATATTCGCGAGGAAGGCGAGGCAGCCGCACTGGAAGTCGGTGTACACGGACTTCATCCGGAGCTGATCCGTCTCCTTGGAAGAATGAAATTCCGTTCCAGCTACGGACAGAATGCATTAAAGCATTCGATCGAGGTAGCACAGCTTTCCGGTCTCCTCGCAGGAGAGGTAGGATGCGATGTCCGCATGGCAAAACGTGCCGGACTGCTTCATGATATCGGTAAATCCATCGACCATGAGGTAGAAGGATCTCACATTCAGATCGGTGCAGATCTCTGCAAAAAGTACAAAGAATCTCAGATTGTGATCAACACAGTAGAATCACATCACGGGGATGTAGAGCCCCAGTCTCTGATTGCATGTATCGTTCAGGCAGCGGATGCAATTTCCGCAGCAAGACCGGGTGCAAGAAGAGAAACACTCGAAACATATACCAACAGATTAAAACAGTTGGAAGACATCACGAATTCGTTCAAGGGTGTCGAAAAATCTTTTGCTATTCAGGCTGGTAGAGAAGTCCGCATCATGGTTGTTCCTGAGCAGGTATCCGATTCTGAAATGGTACTGCTCGCAAGGGATATCTCGAAACAGATCGAAGCTGAACTGGAATACCCGGGACAGATCAAGGTCAATGTTATCCGCGAGAGCCGTGTAACGGATTACGCGAAATAAAAGACTTTCTACGAAACAATTTAATAACGAAATCAAAAAGAGGCTGTGGACATGAGCAATCATGTTCCACAGCCTTTTCAGTGTGTATAAGAACAGTAAATTTCAAAAGAATTTATACGTGCCGTATCCGGTTCGAGCGCATTTTCTGAGGTGTAGAGCCATACAGCTTTTTGAAGGTCCGCATAAAAATTTTGTAATTCGACAGCCCGTTTTTCTCCATCAGTACCGTGATCGTTTCGTCGGAATTCTGTAAATCTTCGTACAGGTGCATCGTGCGCACATCGTTCAGATATTCGAGAAAGGTCTGTCCGGTATACTTTTTAAAGAGCCGGCAGAAATACTCCTTCGAGAGCGCCAGGGAATCCGCGGCTGTTTCGAGGCTTAACGGTTCCGGGTAATGCACTTTCACCCAGTTCATAACGTGTGTCACGCGCTGCAGATCGCGCTGTGAACCCGTGAGGGATGCCGAAGGGATCTGGTGGGAATACGACCGGCAGAGATGGTACAGAAATTCGTACAGTCGTGAGGTAAAGAGAAGCTGGTATGAATCGGAAGGATTCTGCCGGATCTCGTTCATCTCCGAGAGCAGTGCGCGGAGCGGAGCCGGCTGTTCCGAGCAGGGAATGATCGTGTCGAAACGCATCGTATCAAAGTCCGGCAGATATTGGCGCATCTGGCTTGCGGAAATCTGCAGCAGAAGATATGTACAGGTGTTGGAGCGCGTCATATGGAGGTCGCCGGAGTTGATGATAATCAGATCGCCCTCGTTTAACCGATACTCCGTTGCCTGGACAATCGCGGAAAACTGTCCCCTGATCAGATAGAGAATTTCCACATATTCGTGCCAGTGCGCCGGAAAAACAAAAGCGGGCGCATCCTGCAGCTCAAAACGGACGTGCAGCAGATCGGTTTCGTGTATTGTTTCGTAAAAGCAGGATTCCATAAGTACCTCCAGGATGTGATAGAAATATACGTCAATTATAATCAAAAAAGATAAGAATATTGTACCAGAAATTGGGCGAAATATCAATATCAACCAGAGAAAGGACAAGAAAGGAACTAGAAGTTACACGAAAAAGGGAAGATAATGGAGACATTAGTACGAAACAAAGTTTGGGAGGAACAAAGACATGAAAGCAAAGGTAAGAACCTTTAACGGAACTACATCTCCGGAAGTAACCCAGCGTGAAACAGATCACCGCAAACTTGCCCGCGAGGCAGCAGCAGAGGGATTCGTTCTTCTGGAAAACAAAGATCATTTCCTGCCGCTGGCAAAGGGCAGCAAGGTAGGTCTTTACGGAGCAGGTGCGATCCGCACCATCAAAGGAGGCACCGGTTCCGGCGATGTCAATGAGCGTGACAGCGTTAATATTTTCCAGGGCATGAAAAATGCAGGCTACGACGTAACAAGCAGTGAATGGCTGGAGGATTACGATAAACTCTACGTACAGGCAAGACTGGACTGGAAAAATGAGATTTTCACAAAATTGAACGGAGACGACACAAAATTCTTTGATGCTTACTCTGCAACCCCGTTCTTTATGCCATCCGGAAACCCAATCGATGAAGAGAAAGCAGCAGCCGACGGTGCAGACACCGCATTCTTCGTTCTGGCACGTATCGCAGGAGAGAACAAAGACCGTTTTGATACGGAGGGTGACTACTTCATCTCCAAAGAAGAGAAAGCTATTCTGGCACAGGTTTCCAGATGCTATAAAAACGTTGTTCTTGTTATCAACACCGGCGGCCTGATGGATCTGGCATTCGTAGAAGAATTTGACAATATCCGCTCTATTTTACAGTACGTACAGGCAGGCCAGGAAGGCGGAAATGCATTTGCTGATGTTGTAAGCGGCGATGTAACCCCATCCGGAAAAATGACAGATACCTGGGCAAAAGATTACTATGATTATCCGGGTGCAGAGGTTTACAGCTACAAGAGCGGCGACCTCATGAAAGAAAAATACGAAGAGGGTATCTTCGTTGGATACCGTTACTTCGATACCTTTGAAGTACCAGTCCGTTACTCCTTCGGTTACGGTATGTCCTACACCGATTTCGAGATCAGAACCGATGACATCAAAGTAAGCGGCCGCGGTATGATGAATCCGAAAGTAAGCGTGACTGTTACCGTCACCAACACCGGCGATACTTATGCAGGAAAAGAAGTTGTACAGATCTACGCTTCCTGCCCGCAGGGCAGACTGGTGAAAGAGTTCCGCCGTCTGGCAGGCTTTGGAAAAACAAAACTGCTGGCTCCGAAGGAATCCCAGACCATGACCATCACCTTCCCGCTGTATCAGCTGACTTCCTATGAGGAGGAAAGCGCATCCTGGATTCTGGAGCCGGGCATGTATGGTATCTGGATTGGAAATGATCTGAATACATCTGTTCTCTCCGGCGCGCTGGAGCTGGACGAGAAAGCAGTCATGACAGCGTGTGAAAATATCTGCCCGATGAAAGAGGAATTGAATGAGATTGTTCCTGATGCAGAAAAAGTTCAGGCAAGAGAGGCTGTATGGCAGAAGGAAGTAAAAGAAAAGAGAATGAGCGTGATCGAGCTCAAAGCATCTGAGATTCCAACTGAGAAAGTAGATTACCAGCCGGTACCGGAAGAGCTTCCTGGAAAAGCAGGAAAGATTGTGGAATCCCTTTCTGTGGATCAGCTGGCACTCCTTGCAACCGGTGATCCGGGAAGAGCACAGGCAACGCGCTTGGCTCCGCAGGAATTTCTGTTCCGGGAGCAGCAGCGGAGACATCCCCGTGTGCTTCGGAGGAGCCGTGGAATGTAACCACCATTGCTCTGGTGGACGGACCTGCAGGTCTTCGTCTGAAGAGAGAATACCAGGTAGACAACGGAGAGATCGTAGCGAGCGATTTCCTGGCGGCACTGGAAGGCGGATTCTTCAGCAAACCGCAGGAAAAACGCGGAACAACCTATTATCAGTTCTGTACCGCAATTCCGGTCGGAACACTTCTGGCACAGAGCTGGGATGTAGAACTGATCAAGAGAGTCGGCGAAATGATCGGCCATGAGATGGAACTGTTCAACGTAACACTGTGGCTGGCACCTGGTATGAACATCCACAGAAATCCGCTCTGCGGAAGAAACTTTGAATACTATTCCGAGGATCCGTTGCTTGCCGGTATGATGGCGGCTGCCATGACACTCGGTGTACAGAAGGTACCGGGCTGCGGAACCACGATCAAACACTTCGCATGCAACAATCAGGAGGATAACCGTATGGGCTCCGATTCCATCCTGTCCGAGCGTGCACTGCGTGAGATCTATCTGAAAGGTTTTGAAATCGCAGCCAAAGATGCACAGCCGATGTCCATTATGACATCTTACAACCTGATCAATGGTGTGCACGCTGCAAACTGCTACGATACCTGCACGAAAGCAGCGAGAGATGAGTGGGGATTTGCAGGAGCTATCATGACCGACTGGACAACCACCAACGTACAGATCCAGGGCGAGTGTACGGCAGCGGGCTGCATGAGAGCCGGAAATGACATGGTAATGCCGGGTCTGCCGGAGGATCACGAGAACATCAAAAAAGAACTTGCAGATGGAACTCTGACGATGGCAGAACTGAAACGCTGCATCTATAACACGGTAAATATCGTACTGCAGTCCAATATGTACGAGGGCGCAGTCAGCTACCTTGATCAGTTCGATGATCTGGATACCTATCTTGTCGTGAAATAAAAGAAGTGAAAAATATCTTATGGGGATATACAAAAAGCAGGGTTTGAAATGAACGGACATTTCGGTGCGTGAGACATTGGGGGACCCTGAAAAGAGGAAAGAAGTGCCATTCGCAGATGGGGGTTTGCGGAGCAGGCACTTCTTTTACGTATATTGTCTATGAACCGTGAATACATTGACAGTAAGGCAGAAAATAAGGAGGCGCAAAAAGCAAATGAGAGAACGGGATGAGAATGCATATATTCGTTTTTTTGCCCTCTGGTTTGCGGCCGGTATGACCCTCGGTGTACTGCTGCTGCTTACGGCATCCCACACGGGAATGAAGGAGGGAAATAGCGTCCGCCTCTTTCAGGCGGAGGCGTTTTTTGGAAGAAAAATTTCCGCAAAGGCCTGCTTTTCCTATCTTCTAAAGGTACGGTTGGCACCGGCATTTGCGGGACTTCTCTTTGGATTGACGGCAATCGGTGCGTATTTTGCCACTGCTGCCGTTTGGGCATATGGTTTTCTGTGTGGCGTCTTTCTCTCGGCTGCCTATCTGCAGAACGGAATGGCAGGTCTTTTATTCTTTTTTCTGGCTCTTTTTCCGCAGATTTTCCTCTACCTTGCCGCGTTATTTCTGATGGCTGCTGCGTGCAGCCGGATGGCAGAGACGAATCACCTTGCCGGCGGCATACAGAAAAAGGAATATTTTTGCTTTGGCGTGCGCTACTTCTTTGCACTGATCCTGCTTCTGTGGGGTATTCTGCTTGAGAGTTATGTCAATCCGTGGTTTCTTGCGAAAATCCTGTAAAAACGGTCGGAAAAGGGAATTGCATTTTTGAAAAAACGTGTATATAATTAAAAGCATTGTTACCCTTTATCGGGCAGTGAGAGGGAGAAAAAAGCAAAAAGGAAAAAAGCTATGCAGGAAACGATACAGTCATTTACGGACTATCTACAGACGGAAAAGAAAGCGTCAAAAAATACAGAAGTCTCCTATCAGCGCGATCTTCGAAAGCTGGCAGTTTTTTTGAAGGAGCACGGAATAGAAAAACCGGAGCAGATGAATGCAACGGTTTTAAATTCTTATTTATTATATCTGGAGCGGGAACACTTCTCCCCGGCAACGATCTCGCGCAGCATTGCGGCGATTCATATGTTTTGCCAATATGCATGTCAGGAGGGAAAAATGGTATCCGACCCGTCAAAAGCATTGCAGCCACCGAGGGTTGAACGGAAAATGCCGGAGATCCTTTCCATCGCAGAGGTCGATCTGCTGCTTCGCCAGCCCAAAACCGACACGCCAAAGGGTATCCGCGATAAAGCAATGCTGGAAATGCTGTATGCGACCGGTATCCGTGTCAGTGAGTTGATCCATTTGAAAACACAGGATGTCAATCTTATGATGGGCTATATCACCTGCCGCGATGAAAAGGAGCGGATCGTTCCGTTCGGCGGACCGGCGAAAAAGGCGTTGGAGCAGTATCTGGGCAGTGCGCGCGCAGTCCTGATGCATGGACGGGAGGACAATGTACTGTTTGTCAACTGTTCCGGAGGTCCGATGAGCCGCCAGGGATTCTGGAAAATTCTGAAATCCTATGCGAAATCCGCAGGCATTACGGCGGATATTACGCCGCATACCCTGCGTCATTCGTTTGCAACCCATCTGCTGCAAAACGGTGCGGACTTAAAGAGTGTCCAGGAGATGATGGGACACGCCGATATTTCGACGACGCAGATGTATCTCCACCTTGGTGTGAATAAAATCAGGGACGTGTACCAGAAGACACATCCGAGAAAGTAAAGGTGGAACAGAAAAGTAAAACGATAGAAAAACCTCCGCCGCAGACTGGTGAAAAACTGCAGCGAAGGTTTTTGATGTTTTTAGGGTGTTGAGAAAATTTAGCACTCCTCAGCGATATCATAAATCAGGCGTTCGGTCTGATCCCAGCCAAGGCACGGGTCAGTGATGGATTTACCATAGACATGATTTCCGCATCCGATTTTCTGATTGCCAGGCTCCAGATAGCTTTCGATCATAACACCTTTTACGAGACCTTCGATATCCTTGTTGCATCGTCTTGTGTGCAGAACGTCTTTGACGATACGGATCTGCTGCTCGTATTTCTTTCCGGAGTTGGAATGGTTGGCATCGATGATGGTAGCCGGGTTTACGAGATGTGTTTCGTTGTATTTCTCCAGCAGAAGCTGAATGTCCTCGTAGTGATAGTTCGGCACGGAGTTGCCGTGCTTGTTGGTCGCACCGCGGAGAATGGTGTGCGCCAGCGGATTTCCGCTTGTCTTTACCTCCCAGGTACGGTAAATAAAGGAGTGGGAGCCCTGTGCGGCAATGACGGAGTTGATCATAACAGAAAGATCACCGCTGGTCGGGTTTTTCATGCCGGCCGGAATGTCGATGCCGGAAACAGTCAGACGGTGCTCCTGGTTTTCTACGGAACGTGCGCCGACCGCAACATAGGAGAGAATATCGGACAGATAGCTCCAGTTGGACGGATACAGCATTTCGTCTGCGGAAGTCAGATCAGTCTCTTCTACTACACGCATATGCATTTTACGCATGGCGATCAGGCCGTGCAGCAGGTCCGGCTTTCCTTCCGGGTCCGGCTGATGAACGATACCTTTGTAGCCTTCACCTGTGGTACGCGGTTTGTTGGTATAGACACGTGGGATGATGATCAGTTTGTCGGATACTTTGTCGGCAACCTTTGCCAGACGGTGATTGTACTCCAGAACAGCGTCTTCGTTGTCTGCGGAGCAAGGTCCTACGATAACAAGAAATTTATCGGAATCCCCGGTAAAGACTTTTGCGATTTCAGCGTCACGCTGTTTTTTGATTTCGGTTGCGCGGGCGCTTAAGGGATATTGTTCCCGGATCTCTGTTGGGGTGGGAAGTTTTCTTACAAATTCAAGGCTCATTTTCGTTCTCCTTTATCTTAGATGCACTTCTTTTCTAGCTGCGGACAGAGGAGCGTTCTTGTGTGCCCCGTCGCAAACTATCTATAAATTATAATACATAACGCGAAGATTGTCGATATTTTTTCGGTGAAAATTCTGTTTCTCTTAAAAAAGATAGAAAAAAGGTATCAATGAACAGCAAATCCGTTTGCAGATTCCCGATGCAGGAACAAAAGTGCCATTGTCATAATGGTAAGTTCACTTGCAAGAATACCATAGAGATAGCCACGGATGCCGAAAACCGGGACGAGAAAAAGAATTGCAAGAATACGAATTACATCTCCGGCAAGGTTCTGGAAAAAAACGAGAGAAGTTTTTCCAAGGCCGTTTAAAATGCTTCCAAGTGTCGTTTCCAGATAGAGAAAAGGACTTAAAAATGAAAGGATACGCAGAAAAACGCCGACTTCTTCGTTTTGAAAAAGGAAACGTCCAAGCCACGGACCGAAAAAGAAAAAGGCAAAAACAGCGGAAGTGCCAAGCAGCACACAGAAAGAAATTGTATAACGGATCGTGTCTGATATTTGCTCCGGCGTACCGTCGGCCTGCTGTTTTGCTACGCCGGGCAGAAGCATGACGGACACCGCGTGGGTGATGGCAGATGGAAAAAAGATCATCGGAAGTGCCATACCGGTGAGAATGCCATACTGCGAGAGCGCTGCTTTCCGGGAAAGACCGGAGGTGACCAGACAGCCGGGGAGCAGAGCACTTTCAATGCTGTGGAGGATATTCAGAAGAATACGGTTCAGCGTAAGCGGAAGATTCAAAACGGCAAGCTCTCGGAAGGTATCGTACCAGAGGGTCTTTTCTTTGAAAAAAACAGAAATCGGGCGGTGTTTCTGAGGGGACCTGCTGTGCGAGACGGACAGGCAGGCCATCAGAAAGAGACACGAAAAGAGTTCGCCGGCGGCAGTACCGAATGCAGCGACAGCGGCAGAGGGGAGGCTTGTGGAAAGACAGAAAAGCCAGGCAAGGTAGGAAGCGCCCATGCGCACGAACTGTTCCAAAAGCTGGCAAAAAGAAGGCAGTGCCGTCTGATTCTGGCCAAGATACCATGCCGAGAGACAGTTGTGGATCCCGGAGGGGAGAATGCCGAGTGATAAAATCCGGAGGAGCAGAATCGTCCGCGGCTCAAAAAGAAGCCGTGTTCCGATAAAATCCGCGCTGAAAAAGAGAAAGATGGAGGCGGAGAAGGAAAGTATCACTACAATGCCGCATCCGGCCGCCAGACAGATTTTTGCCCGTCTGGAATCCTTTTTGGCAAGGTACGATGCGACAAAGCGCGAGAGCACCGTCTGCATGCCGCCTGCGCCAAGGGAGAGCATCAGTGCGTAGAGTGGTGTGGCGAGCTGGTAGATACCAAAGGCTTCCGCACCGATCCGGCGCGACAGGAATATTCTATAGAGAAATCCAAGAATTCTGCAGATGATCCCGGACGCGGTCAGGATCAGTGTGCCAAGAAGAAGCGTGTTCTTTCTTGTGATTTTCAGCATGGGATAGACTCCTTTCACGGCATTGCGCAGATAGTCTAAAATATGCGAAAAAACTCCTTGACAGAACCCCGTGATAGGTGCTATTCTGAGTGAGAAATAAATCCGATTAAAACTGTCGGAATTGAAAAACGACAGCACAGGAAAAAGGAGAACCAGGAATGAAATTATCGACCAAAGGAAGATATGGTCTGCGTGCCATGATCGATCTGGCGAGTCACGAAGAAGAGGGTGCAGTGTCCATTGCCAGCATTTCAGAACGCCAGAATATCTCAGAGAGCTATCTGGAGCAGCTGGTGCGTCCGCTTCGAAAAGCCGGATTCATTGAGAGTGTGCGGGGGGCAGGCGGTGGATATGTACTTGCAAAACCGGCAGATTCCATTTCGGTAGGAGATGTTCTCCGTGTGCTGGAGGGCGGACTCGAGGCAGTCACGTGCTCGGTCAATGAAGGCCTGGGCGGCTGCGATGCGGCCGATTTCTGCGTCACGCGTTTTGTGTGGCAGAGGATCAATGAGGGAATTACGAACGCTGTGGATTCCATCAGCCTCGGAGAGCTGGTTCAGCAGAGCCGGCAATTAGAGAAAAACAGAAACAGCGATAGAAATGACAAGGAGTGAACAACAATGATTTATCTGGACAATGCGGCAACAACAAAAACAGCCCCGGAAGTTGTCGAGGCTATGCTTCCTTATTTCAGCGAATACTACGGAAATCCATCCAGTATTTATGCAATTGCAGGAAAAAGCAAAGAAGCCATCACCAAAGGAAGAGAGCAGATCGCAAACGTGCTCGGCGCAAAACCGGAGGAAATTTATTTCACAGCCGGCGGCAGCGAGTCCGATAACTGGGCGTTAAAAGCTACCTTTGAAGCATATAAAAATAAAGGAAACCACATCATCACCACAAAAATCGAGCATCATGCGATTCTTCATACCTGTGAGTATCTGGAAAAAGAGCGCGGTGCGAAAATCACCTATATCGGCGTCGATGAGAACGGCGTTGTCAATCTGGATGAACTCGAAGCAGCCATCACACCTGAGACCATTCTGATTTCCGTTATGGCGGCAAACAACGAAATCGGAACGATTCAGCCGATCAAGGAAATCGGAAGAATTGCAAAAGAACACAATATTTTATTCCACACAGATGCCGTACAGGCATTTGGCCAGATCCCGATCAATGTGGATGAGTGCAATATTGATATGCTCAGTTCCAGCGGTCATAAGATTAACGGACCGAAAGGAATCGGCTTCCTTTACATCCGAAAGGGTGTGAAAATCCGCTCCTTCGTACACGGCGGTGCGCAGGAAAGAAAACGCCGTGCCGGGACAGAAAATGTACCGGGCATCGTAGGATATGGAGTTGCGGCAGAGCGTGCGGCAAGAACTATGGCGGAGCGTACCGCAAAAGAAATCGAAGTACGTGATTATCTGATCAACCGCATATTAACCGAGATTCCGAACTGCCGTCTGAACGGCGATCCGGTAAAACGTCTGCCGAACAACTGCAACATCAGCTTTGAATTCATCGAGGGAGAGTCCCTTCTGATCATGCTGGATATGAAAGGTATCTGCGCATCCAGCGGTTCTGCATGTACTTCCGGATCCCTGGATCCGTCCCATGTACTGCTGGCCATCGGACTGCCGCACGAGAAAGCACACGGTTCCTTACGTCTGACTTTAAGTGAGGAGATCACAAAAGAGGACGTTGATTTCGTTGTAGAGCAGATTAAAGCGATCGTAGACCGTCTGCGCAGCATGTCCCCGCTGTATGAGGATTACATCAAAAAACAGCAGGGTAAATAAGTTTAAAAAAATAAGACAGTCCATCCAGAAAGCCGGTACAGAAAAATTCAGGTAAAAGCTGTGCCGGAGGAGGACTGCTTTGAAATAGTTCAGGAGGAAGAATAACAATGTACAGTGAAAAAGTAATGGATCATTTCCAGCATCCGAGAAATGTAGGAGAAATTGAGAACGCAAGCGGTGTAGGTACCGTTGGAAATGCAAAATGCGGCGATATCATGAGAATGTATCTTGACATCGACGATAACGGCATCATTCAGGACTGCAAATTCAAAACCTTCGGCTGCGGCGCCGCAGTTGCAACCAGCAGTATGGCAACCGAGCTGGTAAAAGGAAAAACCATCCAGGAAGCTCTGGAAGTAACCAACAAAGCCGTTATGGAAGCACTCGACGGACTTCCGCCGGTCAAAGTTCACTGTTCTCTGCTTGCAGAAGAAGCAATTCACGCTGCACTCTGGGATTACGCAGAGAAACACCACATCAAGATCGAAGGTCTTGCAAAACCGAAGTCTGATATCAGCGAGGGCGAGGAAGAGGAAGAATACTAAGTATGGGAAAAAAGAAAGTAGTCGTTGGAATGTCCGGCGGCGTAGATTCCTCGGTGGCAGCGTATCTCCTGAAAAAAGCAGGATACGATGTCATCGGGGTGACCATGCAGATCTGGCAGGATGAGGCCGAGACAGTCCAGGAGGAAAACGGGGGCTGTTGCGGCCTTTCTGCTGTTGATGATGCAAGGCGCGTGGCACAGGTGCTGGACATTCCGTATTATGTCATGAACTTCAAAAAAGAGTTCCGTGATAACGTCATGGACTATTTCACGAACGAATATCTCTGCGGCAGAACACCGAACCCGTGTATCGCCTGCAACCGCTATGTGAAATGGGAAGCGTTGCTTCAGCGCAGTCTTTCCATTGGAGCGGACTACATTGCGACCGGACATTATGCAAGAATCGAACAGCTTGCCAATGGACGGTATGCGATTGCAAATTCGGTAACAGCGGCAAAAGACCAGACGTATGCACTGTATAATCTGACCCAGGAGCAGCTTTCGCATACGCTGATGCCGGTCGGAGACTACACAAAAGATCAGATTCGTGAGATTGCAGCAAAAATCGGTCTTCCGGTAGCAAAAAAGAAGGATTCCCAGGAAATCTGCTTCGTGCCGGATCAGGATTACGCTTCCTTTATCCAGAACGAGACAGGAATCGTGGCACCGAAAGGCAATTTCGTGAATACAAAGGGTGAAATCCTCGGTACCCATGAGGGGATTACCCATTACACCGTAGGACAGCGCCGCGGACTCGGCCTTCCGATGGGACACCGCGTGTTCGTACTGGAAATCCGTCCGGAGACGAACGAGGTTGTGGTCGGCGAAAATGAAGAGGTTTTCGCAAAAGTAGTAAAAGCAAACAAAGTAAACTATATGGCAATTCCGCCGCTGGAACTTGGAGAAGAGCTCTCCTGCACCGCAAAAATCCGGTACGGGCACAAAGGGTCCCCGTGCGTGATCAAACGGACCGGGGAAGATGAGATTACCTGTACCTTCCCGGACGGCGTGCGTGCTCCGACACCGGGACAGGCTGTTGTCTTCTACGTGGACGGCTGTGTCGGCGGAGGCGGAACGATTACGGAGGCCGAAAGATGAAAATAGCGGACTGTCATATGCACAGTTTCTTTTCAAGTGACAGCGAAGCACCAACAGAAGAGATGGTAAAACGGGCAGTCGAGCTGGGACTTCCGGCAATCTGCCTGACGGATCACTACGATATGGATTACAGTACCGGCGAGTTCCAGCTCGATACACCGGCATATGCGGCAAAAATCCGGGAACTGCAGGAAAAATACCGCGACAAAATCGATATCCGATTCGGCGTGGAACTGGGACTGCAGCTCCACTTAAAAGAACGGATGGAAGAGTATGTAAATGCGTGGCCGTTCGACTATGTGATCGGCTCCATGCATGTCATTGACGGAAAAGACCCCTATTATGAGGATGCTTTCCCGGACTGGACAGCAGAAGAGCTGTACCGGGCGTATTTTCGGGCTACAGCAGAAAATATCCGGTTCTTCCACAATTTCCAGACGCTTGGTCATCTGGATTATGTGGTACGCTACTGCAGAGAAAAGGGAAAAGATTACAGCTACCGCGCATTTGCGGACGAGATCGATACCATTTTAAAAGAGCTGATTCAGTACGATATCGCGCTGGAAATCAACACCGGCGGCTACAAGGCAGGCCTTGGCGTGCCGAATCCGACGCCGGATGTCATCAGAAGATACCGGGAACTGGGCGGCGAAAAGATCACTTTCGGTGCCGATGCCCACAAACCGGAACATATAGCGTTTCATTTCGCGGACGCGGCAGCTATCGCGCAGGAAGCCGGATTCCGGTACTACGTGCGGTTTAAAGAGAAAAAGCCGGAATATCTGCCGATCCAATAGAAAACACGCAGGAAAAGCCGGAAAAAGCCCCAGAAAGGCTGGATTCCGGCTCTTTCTGCAATAGACGGATCTTTCGAAATTTTGCAGAAATACGGATTGGCATCCGGCTTCTTCACAAATTTTAGAAATAATTTCGTATTTTCTTGAAAATAGAACTTGAATTTTCCGACGAAATTAGGTATTATACAGATAAGGTTGATGTTTCTTTAACAAAGTACAGAGACTCAAAATTAAAATTCACTTTTTAGGAGGAATTGAAAATCATGGCAGTAAAAGTAGCAATCAATGGTTTTGGCCGTATCGGACGTCTTGCATTCAGACAGATGTTTGGAGCAGAAGGTTATGAAGTAGTAGCAATCAACGACTTAACATCCCCGAAGATGTTAGCTCATCTGTTAAAATATGACTCTTCTCAGGGAAAATATGCTCTGGCTGATACCGTAACATCCGATGAAGATTCCATCACAGTAGATGGCAAAAACATCAAAATCTATGCTTTCCCGGATGCTAACAACTGCCCATGGGGAGAGCTTGGCGTAGACGTAGTTCTGGAGTGCTCCGGATTCTACACCTCCAAAGCAAAAGCTCAGGCACACATCAATGCAGGCGCTCGTAAAGTAGTTATCTCCGCTCCGGCTGGTAACGACCTTCCGACCATCGTTTACAATGTAAACCATGAGACCCTGACAGCAGACGATAACATCATCTCCGCTGCATCCTGCACCACAAACTGCCTTGCACCTATGGCAAAAGCTCTGAACGAACTGGCTCCGATCAAATCCGGTATCATGGTTACTATCCATGCTTACACTGGAGATCAGATGACTCTGGACGGACCGCAGAGAAAAGGCGATCTGAGAAGATCCCGTGCAGCTGCAGTTAACATCGTTCCAAACAGCACCGGTGCTGCAAAAGCAATCGGCCTTGTTATTCCGGAACTGAACGGCAAACTGATCGGTTCTGCACAGCGTGTTCCAACCCCAACCGGTTCTACCACAATCCTTACAGCAGTTGTAGAAGGAACTGTAACTGTTGACGAGATCAACGCAAAAATGAAAGCATCTGCAACCGAGTCCTTCGGATACAACACAGATGAAATCGTATCCAGCGACATCGTTGGTATGAGATATGGTTCTCTGTTCGATGCAACTCAGACCATGGTTCTTCCGCTGGACAACGGAACAACAGAGGTACAGGTTGTTTCTTGGTATGATAACGAGAACTCCTACACAAGCCAGATGGTTCGTACCATCAAATACTTCAGCGAGTTAGCATAATTTAACAAACTGAACGGCAAAATTTCAGAGCCCAAAGGGTCCGGTCTGTTAAGGACCGGGCCCTTTTTGCGAATGCGGCGGAAAAATACGGCACAAAAACAGCCCTTTTCCGTGTGCAAAAATTATAAACTGCATTTTTAAATAAGGACCGCGATGCCGCAAAAACAAAGAAACGGCGCGGCAGATGCAGTTGGATATATGGAGGGAAACGCCCATGTTAAACAAAAAAACCGTAGATGATATCAACGTAAAAGGAAAAAGAGTCCTTGTAAGATGCGACTTCAACGTTCCGCTGATCGATGGAAAAATCACAGATGAGAACCGTCTGGTAGCAGCTCTTCCAACCATCAAAAAACTGATCGCTGACGGCGGAAAAGTAATTCTCTGCTCTCATCTTGGAAAACCGAAAGGAGAACCAAAACCAGAGCTTTCTCTTGCACCGGTTGCAGTTCGCCTTTCCGAGCTTCTCGGACAGGAAGTTAAATTTGCAGCAGATCCTGAGGTTGTAGGACCGAACGCAAAAGCAGCTGTTGAGGCTATGAAAGACGGAGATGTAATCCTTCTGGAGAACACCCGTTACCGTGCAGAAGAGACCAAAAACGGTGAGGAGTTCAGCAAAGAACTGGCTTCCCTGTGTGACGTATTCGTAAACGATGCATTCGGAACCGCACATCGTGCTCATTGCTCTAATGTTGGTGTTACCAAATATGTTGACACTGCTGTTGTTGGTTACCTGATGGAGAAAGAGATCGCATTTCTTGGAAATGCTGTCAACAATCCGGAGCGTCCGTTTGTTGCCATCCTTGGCGGATCCAAAGTATCCAGCAAGATTTCTGTTATCGACAACCTGATCGATAAAGTTGATGTCCTGATCATCGGCGGTGGTATGGCTTATACCTTCGCAAAAGCAGCAGGCGGCACCGTTGGTGATTCTCTGCTTGAGATGGATTATCTGGATTATGCAAACAAAATGAAAGAAAAAGCAGCAGCAAAAGGCGTGAAACTGCTTCTTCCGGTAGACAACGTTGTTGCAGATGCATTCTCAAACGACGCAAATACACAGGTTGTTCCGGCCGGACAGATTCCGGATGGCTGGGAAGGTCTGGATATCGGACCGGAAACTGCAAAACTGTTCGCTGATGCTGTTAAAACTGCTAAAACCGTTGTATGGAACGGACCGATGGGATGCTTCGAGATGCCGAAATTCGCGGCAGGAACCAAAGCAGTTGCAGCAGCACTGGCTGAAACAGATGCAGTTACGATCATCGGCGGCGGAGATTCCGCAGCAGCTGTAAACCAGCTTGGATATGGCGATAAGATGACTCATATTTCCACTGGCGGCGGCGCTTCCCTGGAGTTCCTGGAAGGAAAAGAACTGCCGGGCGTTGCAGCAGCAAACGACAAATAAAGATAAGTAAAACTAAGGAGATCAAACGATCATGGCAAGAAAGAAAATTATCGCCGGAAACTGGAAAATGAACATGACTCCGAGCGAGGCAGTAGAGTTAGTTAATACATTAAAACCACTGGTGGCAAATGACGACGTTGACGTTGTTTTCTGCGTACCGGCCATCGATATCATCCCGGTTGTAGAGGCTGCAAAAGGCTCCAACATCCAGATTGGTGCTGAAAATATGTATTTTGAGGAGAAAGGTGCTTTCACAGGCGAAATCTCCCCGGCTATGCTGACAGACGCTGGCGTGAAATACGTTGTACTTGGCCACTCTGAGAGAAGAGAATACTTCGCAGAGACAAGCGAGACCGTAAACAAAAAAATGCTGAAAGCTTTCGAGCACGGCATCACCCCGATCATGTGCTGCGGAGAAACTCTGGAGCAGAGAGAGCAGGGTGTAACGATGGACTTCATTCGTCAGCAGGTAAAGGTTGGATTCCTGAATGTAACAGCAGATCAGGCCAAAACAGCCGTTATCGCTTACGAGCCAATCTGGGCAATCGGAACCGGCAAAACTGCTACAACAGAGCAGGCTGAGGAAGTTTGCAAAGGCATCCGCGAGTGCATCGCTGAAATCTATGATGATGCAACAGCAGCAGCTATCCGTATCCAGTACGGCGGATCCGTATCTGCTTCCAGCGCTCCCGAGCTGTTTGCACAGGCAGACATCGACGGTGGTCTGGTAGGCGGCGCTTCCCTCAAGGCTGACTTCGGACAGATCGTAAACTATAAGTAATAGAACAATTGCACAAAAAATAAGGGCTTAAAACCCTTGCAAAAAGAGGATTCTTTGTTGAAAGCCAACAATGGAATCCTCTTTTGTTATGTTATATAATTTAATAAGTATCACCTTTTTCTATCACTAAACTATCATCAGGAATGATGGGTTATGTCATTTTCTTACGTAGATTATGACAGATAGATTAAAATGAATGTGGTTGGTCGGGTGTTTATAAGGTATAATTTTATATTATAGCATGACTCGCTTTTGGCTATGGAATAAGGCTATGATTTCTGTCTTAGGTTTTGAAGGTCTGAGACACATGGAAAGTCAGGAAACACTATATGAAATATGTATTTACCAATGGAAAAATCTTAAACGGTACAAAAGACATGCAGGTACAGGAGGGGCAGGTTATTCTGGTGGAAAATGAGAGGATTACAGAGCTTCTGCCAGCGGAAGAAGCCGGGAAACGGAATCTGACAGCATCCGGATATGAAGAAATCGACTTACAGGGAAAATATATCCTGCCGGGGCTGATCAACATGCATGTCCATCTGGCAGGCAACGGAAAGCCCCAGAAGAAACAGCGTGACAATGAAGCACTGGTCAAAAAGATCATGAGCAATGGCCTGACAAAGGCTATCGCCTACAATATGGTCTGCGGTTTTGCAAAAGACGAACTGTACAGCGGTGTGACTACGATCCGTACTGTGGGTGGACTGGGAGATTTTGACACCAGACTGCGGGACGACATTGCCGCTGGTAAAAAGCCCGGCCCCAGAATTCTGGCTGCCAATGAAGGAATCTCTGTGCCCGGCGGACATATGGCAGGCTCTGTAGCTATCGCCGCAGACAGCGTGGAAGAAGCGCTGCAGCACTTAGAGACTTCGAAGACACAAAAGGTGGATCTGGTGAAACTTATGATCACCGGCGGCGTGCTGGATGCGAAGGAAAAGGGTGTGCCCGGCGAACTGAAGATGGCCCCTGAAATGGTAAAGGCAGTCTGTGACAAGGCCCACACCATGGGGTATATGGTGGCAGCCCACGTGGAATCTCCGGAGGGTGTAAAGGCAGCTCTGAAAAACGGGGTGGATTCCATTGAACATGGCGCAAAAGCAGATGAAGAAATGATTTCACTTTTCAAGGAACATAATGCATTTTTGTGTACCACATTGTCTCCAGCACTTCCTTATGCATTGTTTGACCGATTCATTACCAATGCCTCTGAAGTGGAGCAGTTTAATGGCAATGTTGTATTTGAAGGTATTATCGACTGTGCGAAGGCGGCCATTGCCAATGATATTCCGGTGGTGCTGGGCAATGATGTGGGATGCCCCTGGATCACCCAGTACGATTTCTGGCGGGAGCTGTACTATTTCCACAAGTATGTGGGAGTATCCAACGCTTTTGCACTGTATACCGCAACCTGCCGCGGCGCCGAGATGGCGGGTATCGGAGATATCACCGGTACACTGGAATCCGGCAAATGCGCGGATATGATCGTGGTGGAGAAGAATCCGTTAGAAGATCTACGGGTGCTTCGAAATGTGGATATGGTCATCGCACAGGGAAAAGTGATCCGTGCTCCCAAGGTGAAGAAAAAGCAGATCGTAGAGACGGAGCTGGACAAATTTCTGAATTAGAATGGAACGGCAATGTCTGTTTCCGTAGAATAGAATTGTATTCTGATGCGTGAATATTGTATAATAAAAACTATGCAGGACAGGAAACCTCCGCTGCATAGTTTTTATTTTTGACAGATTATGGGAAATTATAGGAAAAAGAAAATGACATTTGAAAAATTAGAAAAAAACCTCATGGATGTGGTTCTGGAGGAACAGGCAAAATTAGGCTTCCGCAGAGAGAAGATCCGCCTGTATTATCCGTTATCTACACTGAATCACTTGCTGGGTACACAGGATACGGCGGAACAGATGGAAGTTACACTGGCAGGACAGCCGGAGAGCATGACAATAAAGCTTGGAAAACTGGCTGTGAGCCGTAAGGGAGACCGTTTCTGCCTCTGTATTCCGGAGGAAGGCAGTGCTTATGTCCATGAGCATTTTGCAGAGAAGGGATTTATCTATGAACTGATCTGCCTGATCGGGCAGCATGACTGTAAGATGGAGGATATCCGACAGTTATTTTTGCGGTACAGTGAGAATATTTATGTGGAAGAGATGCGGGGCGAGGACTTTGATGTCATGATCCGTTTCCCGGAGGAAATGGGAGATCCCTACTGTTATTGTTTTCGGGATGAAGGGTGCCATGTGATCTATCACCGATTCCTGCCGGAGGATTACGCAGACCTGATGAAAGCATGAGACAATCATGGTAAACGAACGATAAGAAAATATTATGTGTATTTTACGATATGGAAATACGATGGAATCTATGGTAAGATAAAAAAGGTTCTACGAAGAAAAATGTCGTAAAAGGCAGAAGGCGAGGGGTAAAATGATCTTTAGATGTAAAAACTGCGGCGGTAATGTAGTTTACAGCCCGGAGAGAAAGAAGATGTTCTGTCCTTTCTGTGAGAGTGAGGACAGCGAAGAACGCGAGGACGGCGTGATCGAGACAAGCGGTGAGGAAAACGGCACTGCGGAAGGAACGGTCCAGGCAGCGGGAGCCGGACAGCCGGTCAGCAGAATGGTAGCAGCCGAGGGTGCTGCGCAGAAAAAGGTGACAAAGGTATGTCCCAACTGTGGTGGCGAGATTCCCATGACGGTAAACACCTCCGCTACACAGTGTCCTTATTGCGACAATTATGTGATCGTGGATGATCAGATTTCCGGGGCCTACACACCGCATATGCTGATTCCCTTCCGTATGGGCAAGGAAGTCTGCAAGAAGCTGATCCGTGATAAATTTGAGAAATGTATTTTTGCACCGACGGATTTTCTGTCGGAAGTAAGAATGAACGGTATTTACGGTGATTATGTACCGTTCTGGTTCTACGATTACAATACCAACTGCACGTTCCACGGTGAAGGTACCAAGGTGCGCAGCTGGACGACCGGCAATACACAGTATACCGAGACCTCATATTATGATATTGTCCGTGATATGGACATTGATTTTGTGAAGATTCCTGTGGATGCTTCCGTGGGAATGCCGGATGATGTCATGGATCTGATGGAGCCCTTTGATTACAAGGAACTGCAGGAGTTTAAGCCAGAATATCTGTCTGGATTTCATAGTGAACGCTACAATATGACTTCCGATCTGGTGGAGAGCCGTGCCAAAGCCAAGATGCAGGAGGATGCACAGAAGATGCTGCATGACAGCTATTCTGGATATTCCAGTGTCCGCAAAATGGGAGAAAACATCAACGTGACGGACAGTTCTGTAAGTTATGGTCTCCTGCCAGTATGGAAGTATGACTATAGCTACAAAGGCAAAGAATATCCTTTCTATGTAAACGGACAGACCGGTAAACTGGTAGGTACTGCACCGATTTCCAAAGCAAAGGTGTGGGCTTATGCGGGAACACTTGGTGTGACACTGGCGGCAATTCTATGCATGGTGAATGCAATCGCCAGTCTGGTGTAGAAATTATGAGGGAAGGATAACGGGACAATGGAAAAAGATATTAAGAGAGAGGCACTGAGACGGTACCTCAAATATTTTAAGGTATGGTTCATTATTGCCGGCATATTGGCGGTGATCACCATAGGAGTGGCAGTCGTTCATCTGCTTACACCGAAGACTGTCCGGGGCAACAGCCAGGATCCCACAGAGCGTGTGTTTGACTATGCGGATATGCTGACAGACGAAGAGGAGCAGAGCCTGCGGGAATATATAGCAGAGTGTGAGGAAAAGATCCAGGCGGACATCGTGATCGTAACGATCTCCGAATCCGTAGAGTATGATCTGCAAAATCCGGGTCTTGCGGAGGCATTTCATGCGAAGGAAGTCGGCAGTACCGACTGGAGTACAGCCATGAGAGATCTGGCGGATAACTTCTATGATTACAACAATTTCGGTTATGACAAGGTACACGGCAACGGAGTTCTGCTGCTGGACAATGCCTATGAAGGACAAAAGGGAAGCTGGCTGTCTACCTGTGGAAATGTCTATGATTATTTTGGCGATTACGAGATCGACCAGGCCCTGTACGCAGTGGATGATTACATAGACGAAAGCCCCTACAAAGCGTATAAGAATTGTATCAGTTATGTGACCCGGACCATGGAGGAAAGTAAGGAAAGCATGCCGATGACCTTTTCTCCCTGGATCCTGACAGGTCTTGTCGTTGCACTGATCTATGCCGCAGTGAACCTGCATCAGAGCAAAGCAAAGGATACTACTACGGTCAATCAGCATCTTGATGGCAAAAAGCCCAAGATCAACAATACCAGGGACCAGTATCTGCGTAAGAACGTGGTGACCCGCAGGATCGAGACTAGCAGTAGCAGTAGCGGACACAGCAGCGGACACAGCGGCGGTCACGGAGGAAGTCATCGGAGCAGCAGCGGTGTCAGCCATGGCGGCGGTGGCCATAGAAGATAAAATAACAAGTTCCATTCCTGGAACAAGAGATCCGGCGTATCGGGTGCAGACAGACACTCATACGCCGGTTTTTTCGTTTTACGGAGGAAGGAGCGACGGCGGGAAACAGTAGTGGAAAATTTTTCCATGGGTTGACAGGAAGCCTGCAGACAGGTATAATCAGACTTGCGATGTAACAATTCTGTAATATATTTGTAAAAGGATTTTAAAGAAGAATTTATGATAAAACATACAAGAGAAAAACAAGTAAAGATCGTAGCCACCGGCCTGGCATTGTGTATGCTGGCGGCACCGCTTTCCGCTTCCGCTGCAGAAAGCAGTGTCCTCATGGCATCCGGCGGTGTGGCTTCTGTCCTGGAGACGGAGCGTACACTGGAGGAATACATCCAGATCGCACAGGATGCCCAGGGAGCTTCCTGGGGCTATACCAATATCGGTGTGGCCAATGTGGAATCCGGTAATCTGAATGTGAGAGCGGTATCTTCCACAGACGGTAAGCTGGTAGGTAAGCTTCCCAAGGATGCGGCCTGTGAAGTGGTCGAGACCGTAGATGACTGGGCACATATCAAGTCCGGTGAAGTGGAAGGTTATGTCAGCAAGGAATTCCTGCTGACTGGACCGGAAGCCAGAATCCGAGCCATGGAACTGGTTCATACGGTAGCCATTGCCAATACCGATGGCCTGAATGTACGTCAGGAGCCCAATACCACCAGTGAGATCGTGACTCAGGTGGGACAGGGAGAAGAGATGGAGTATGTGGAGACCGGTTCCGACGGCTGGGTGAAGATTTCTATTGACGGCGAGGATGCTTATGTATCCCAAGATTATGTCACAGTGGAAGAAAAGCTGGATACCGCCATCACCATGACAGAGCTTCTCTACGGACAGGGGGTATCCGATGTCCGCGTAGATCTGGTAGAATATGCAAAACAGTTCGTAGGTAACCCTTATGTCTGGGGAGGCACCAGCCTTACCAAGGGTGCGGACTGCTCCGGTTTTGTTCTCAGCGTATTCAAGAAATACGGCATTACCCTGAGCCATTCCTCCAGAGCACAGGCCAATGAGGGCACCAAGATCAGTGCATCCGAGCTAAAGCCCGGTGATCTGGTATTCTATGGTAACGGCAAGGGTAATATTAATCACGTAGCTATTTATATCGGTGGAGGACAGGTAATTCACGCCAGCAGCCCGAAGACCGGTATCAAGATCAGCAGCTATAAGTATCGTACACCTGTGAAATGTGTCCGTGTCATTCACGACTGATAAAAAGCATTGCTTTCGCAAAAGGGCGGGGCAATGCTTTTTTGTGTACAAATCGAGTAGGAGACAGCCTGCTTGATTATTCGAAGATATGCGCAGGATCTTTCTTTTACAATTGCGTTTCCCAGGGAAGTATGATACTATTTTTGTATACATCAGCGGTCCCTGACAGGAAAAAAGGGGGCTTCGTACAGAGACGAAAATGGGTGAGGAATATGCGGAAAGTAGCTTTGATCACCGATGGCTGGAGAAGGTTGTTTACCTATGCCTGGCCGGCAGGTATTTTGCAGAGAATCAAAGAGAGGGACGAAGAAGTAAATTTATATATTTTTAACAGTACTGGCAACTGGAGCAGAGATGCTGGGTACAACAGGGCAGAATATAATATTTTTAACCTTCCGGATCTGTCAGAGTTCGACGGCATTATTCTGGAATTGAACAATATCAGCTCTCCGGCAGTGCTGGCGGAAGTGATCCACAAGGCGAAGCAGTCGCACCTTCCGGTAGTCTCTATTGCCAACGAGCTGGAAGATTTTTATTATGTGGGTATTGACAATTATTCTGCCATGAAGCAGGTGATCGCACATATGCATGAGGTGCATAACTGCAAAAAATTCTGGCTGCTGGTGGGGGCTGACAGCAATTATGAGAGCAGCTGCCGACTGCAGGGAATGCTTGACTATGCCAAAGAACACAAGATCAAAATAGATAAGAATGACATCTGGTACGGCTCTTTTGACTACAAGAGCGGATTGGAAGGCTACAGGCATCTGTGGGATACTCACAAAGAGCTGCCGGATGCTATTATCTGTATCAATGATAATGTGGCTGTAGCGGTATGCGAAGCGGCGGCCCAGATGGGATTTACAGCACCGAAGGACTTCCGTATCACAGGCTTTGACAACTTCGACAAGGCCGGATTTTACACGCCGAGTATTACCACTGTGGGACATATCAGAGAGGAAGCTGCATACAAGGGAATGGATATTCTCCTGAAAATCTGGGCGGGAGAAAGTGTCCCCCGGTACAATTTCACCAATACTGAGATGCTGTGGCAGGAGAGCTGTGGCTGCGGCAAAGGAAGCAGCAGGGATGCCAGAGCCCATCTGAAGGATCAGATCATGTACAGCGTGGAAAGTGAGGAATTCGACGAGGAAGTCCTGTCCATGGAGGCAGAGATGATGCAGTGCAATACCGTAGAGGAAATGATGTACTGCATTCCCCAGTGCATTCCGTCCCTGAAATGCGATGCCATGTATCTGGTGCTGGACGATCACCTCAATGCCTATAAAAAAGAAACGGAGAAGAGTATTCATCTGGATGCCACCCCTTCGGACGAGGGATTTTCCTTGCATGGTTATCCGAGACAGATGCAGATGACCTTTGCATACGAGAGGGACCAGAGACTGGATCTGGACAGACAGGAAGTGGATGGCATCTTCCCGACCTTCGATTATCCGAAGCCGGGACAGGACTTTTTGTTCCTGCCGTTACATTTCGGAGAGCGTACCGTTGGCTATGTAGCTATCCGTAATGCGGTATACCTGATGGAGAAACAGTACCTGTTCCAGATCATGAACGCACTGACCCGCTCCATGGAGAACCTTCACAAAAAAGAAATGTTGGCCTATATGAACCGCAAGCTGTCTTCCCTGTATATTATGGATACGCTGACAGGTATGTATAACCGTATGGGCTACCAACAGCTGGGAGAGGAGTCCTTCCGTATTTCCGGTCTGAACAAACGCAAACTTCTGATCTTGTTCGTGGATCTGGATCGTCTGAAATACATCAATGACACCTTCGGACACGAGTATGGGGATATGGCCATCTGCGCTGCAGCCAGAGCATTGATGCAGTGTAGCAGCCGGGACGCTGTGCCGGCCAGAACCGGCGGTGATGAATTCGTCCTGATCCAGAGTTACCAGTCCGATGAGGTTTCCAGAGAACTGGTGCTGCGCATCCGCAGAACACTGGAGGCGGAGGGAAAAGCCCAGAAGCTTCCGTTCCCGTTGTCCATGAGTATCGGAACTGTCGTGACGGATCCGGAATCCGCACTGTCTTTTGCAGATTATGTAAAAATTGCAGACAGCCGGATGTACGAGGAAAAGGTACAGAAGCGGGCCGCAAGAAAATAGAAAAATATATTTACAACCGATAGAAACTATGATATATTGAAATAGTATGATTAGCCGATGCCCAGATTACGGACACTCCGACCTTAGTCTTGGTATCTGGCGTTTAAAAAACAGGAGGAAAAAGAAATGATTTCTAAGGAAAAGAAAACAGCCATCATGAACGAGTATGCAAGAACCCCCGGTGACACCGGTTCACCTGAGGTACAGGTAGCAGTCCTGACCGCAAGAATCCAGGAGCTTACCGAGCATCTGAAGGAGAACCCCAAGGATCATCATTCTCGTCGTGGTATGCTGAAGATGGTAGGTCAGAGACGTGGTCTTCTGGAGTACCTGAAGAAGAAGGATATTGAGAGATATCGTGCATTAATCGAGAAGCTTGGCTTAAGAAAATAATGCTGACTGGTGAGCGGGGTCTGCCGATTACATCGGCGCTCCGCTTCTCTTGTTTCTCATTACATCCATATGCACGGTGAAAATCTAATTCACCGCGCCTGAAAAGGTAACACACGGGATGGAAGTGAGCCCCGAGACCGCTGAAAAGATTATGTTGCGGATCATGGGAGCGACATGGAATTTTCAGTAGTTTCGGTAATCCTCCAGCCCGTAGAATAATAATTCATATCGTAGCGTGGCACCAAAGATAACAGTCACAGTACGATGGATAGGAGGAATTTATGTATCAAAGTTACAAGATGGATCTTGCAGGCAGACCTCTGGTGGTTGATATCAACCGTGTAGGTAAGCAGGCAAACGGATGTGCATTCATGCACTATGGTGATACCACGGTTCTCTGTACCGCAACCGCTTCCGAGAAGCCCAGAGACGGTATCGATTTCTTCCCTCTGAGTGTAGAGTATGAAGAGAAGATGTACGCTGTGGGTAAGATCCCCGGCGGTTTCAACAAGAGAGAAGGAAAGGCAAGTGAGAATGCTATTCTGACCAGCCGTGTCATCGACAGACCCATGCGTCCCCTGTTCCCCAAGGATTACCGTAATGATGTAACCCTGAACAACATGGTAATGAGCGTGGATCCCGAGTGTCGTCCGGAGTTGGTGGCTATGATCGGTGCAGCTATCGCTACCTGCATTTCCGATATTCCTTTCGATGGCCCCTGCGCTATGACCCAGGTAGGCATGATCGATGGCGAGTTCATCATCAATCCCAGCCAGGAGCAGTGGAAGAAAGGTGATCTGAACCTGACCGTTGCTTCCACCAGAGAAAAGGTGATCATGATCGAGGCAGGAGCGAACGAGATTCCTGAAGCAACCATGATCGAAGCAATTTATAAGGCTCACGAAGTGAACCAGACCATCATTGCTTTCATCGACAAGATTGTAGCAGAAGTAGGCAAGAAGAAGCATGAGTACACCAGCTGTGCAGTGCCCGCTGAAATGTTCGAGGAGATGAAGAAGATCGTATCTCCCGCTGAGATGGAAGAAGCTGTATTCACCGATGATAAGCAGACCCGTGAGGAGAATATCCGTGTGATCACCGACAAGCTGACAGAGGCTTTCGCTGAGAACGAAGAGTGGCTGGCTATCTTAGGTGAGGCAGTATACCAGTATGAGAAGAAGACCGTTCGTAAGATGATCCTGAAAGACCACAAGCGTCCCGATGGACGTGCAATCACCCAGATCCGTCCTCTGGCAGCAGAAGTAGACATCATCCCCCGTGTACATGGTTCCGCTATGTTCACCCGTGGACAGACCCAGATCTGTAACGTATGTACTCTGGCACCTCTGTCCGAGCAGCAGAAGATCGATGGCCTGGATGAGAACGAAGTAAGCAAGAGATATATGCATCACTATAACTTCCCTTCCTATTCCGTAGGTGAGACCAAGCCTTCCCGCGGACCCGGAAGACGTGAGATCGGTCACGGCGCTCTGGCTGAGAGAGCCCTGATCCCCGTACTGCCCAGTGAGGACGAGTTCCCTTATGCAATTCGTACCGTATCTGAGACTTTTGAATCCAACGGATCTACCTCCATGGCATCCACCTGTGCTTCCTGCATGTCCCTGATGGCAGCAGGCGTACCCATCAAGAAGATGGTAGCAGGTATTTCCTGTGGTCTGGTAACCGGCGAGACCGATGACGATTTCGTTCTGCTGACCGATATCCAGGGACTGGAAGACTTCTTCGGAGATATGGACTTTAAGGTAACCGGTACTACCGAAGGTATTACCGCGATCCAGATGGATATTAAGATCCACGGTCTGACCAGACCTATCGTAGAAGGCGCTATTGCGAGATGCCGTGATGCAAGACTGTTCATCATGGATACCTGCATGAAGCCCGCTATCTCTGCTCCCAGAACAGAGGTTGGCAAGTACGCTCCCAAGATCATCTCCATTCAGATCGATCCCGACAGAATCGGTGATGTAGTAGGACAGCGTGGTAAGACCATCAATGAGATCATTGCCCGTACCGGTGTGAAGATCGATATCACCGATGATGGTAAGGTATCTATCTGCGGTACTGACAAGGAAATGATGGATAAGGCTCTGGAGATGGTGAAGATCATCACCACCGATTTCGAAGAGGGCCAGATCTTCAAGGGTAAGGTAGTCAGCATCAAGGAGTTCGGTGCATTCATCGAGTTCGCACCCGGCAAGGAAGGCATGGTACACATCTCCAAGATCGCCAAGGAGAGAATCAACCGTGTAGAAGATGTTCTGACTCTGGGCGATGTAGTGACTGTAGTATGCCTGGGTAAGGATAAGATGGGCAGAATCAGCTTCTCCATGAAGGATGTAGCACAGCAGTAAGCTGTAAGAACGCAAGGCATAAGAATATAAGATATAAAATAAGAAAGGATCGCTGCATAGTGTACTGTGCAGAGGTCCTTTTTGTGTATACGATGAGCCAGGTACAGATTTGTGCTTGCACAAGAATCGGTATTTGGCAAATGTACATCATCGAGCTTTTAAGCGAGATGGTGTATAAAGTATATGAAACGGGCGGAAGACAGTCAGCCGGATCTGCCTGGAATGAGGCAGCAAGAAGTGACATTTGAAAAAGGGCACAAAAAAAGCACCTACATGACGGTATAGGCGCTTTTGTATGTCTTAAATTCTGTACCAGTGCAAGAAAAATTAAGCCATTCCGTTGACAGCTTTGCTCAGACGGGAAACCTTTCTTGCAGCGTTGTTCTTGTGGTAAACGCCCTTAGAAGTAGCCATCTCGATGGTCTTGGTAGCAGCGGTTAATTCAGCCTTAGCTGCTTCCTTGTCACCGGTCTCGATTGCAGCGTATACCTTCTTGATAGCGGTCTTAACGCCGGATCTGATAGCTTTGTTTCTGTCAGCTCTTGTGCGGGATACTAAAATTCTCTTTTTTGCAGATTTAATGTTAGCCAAGTCGTACACCTCCATAATGTATACAATAAAATTATAATTTACAAGAAATGTTTCACTTTAGCCAGACACGGAAGACTAACGTAAACATACTATTGTAGTTTAGACAATCTGGGAGCTTTTGTCAATACATATTTTGCGGATTTTTGTAAAAAATGTATTGATAAGAAAGGCAGACAGAGGGTGAAAAAATGGAAACTTTTCAGATCAGAACAGACCTGGCCCTGGAGGCAAGAGAAAGTGTCAATGAAGAGGAAAGCAAACTGCGGGGTGTGTCGGTGGACGAGCACTATGAGGAAGAGACGGATATCCGCATTACCAAGGTGACCATCGATACGAAAAATGCGGAAAAAACACTGGGAAAGCCCATGGGTGTCTATGTGACCATGGAGGCACCGGCCATGGTGGAACCGGATGACGATTACCACAGGGAGATCTCGGAGGCGTTAGCGGAGGAACTTTTGAAAATGATGCCCGGGGAAGCGGAGGAACTGTCGGTATTGATCGTGGGGCTGGGAAACCGGGAAGTGACGGCAGACGCTCTGGGACCGCAGGTGGTGGACAATCTGCTGATCACCAGACACGTGGTCAGAGCCTACGGCAAAGCAGCCTACAACTGTACCCGTATGAATCTGGTCAGCAGTATTGAGCCGGGGGTAATGGCGAAGACCGGTATGGAGACGGCAGAAATCATAAGCGGTGTGGTGAAGGAGACGCAACCGGATGTGCTGATCGTGGTGGATGCGCTGGCGGCCCGCAGCACCAGAAGATTGAACCGTACGATCCAGATCACCAATACCGGCATTCAGCCCGGCTCCGGCGTGGGCAATCACCGCAATGCCCTGACCGAAGAGACCCTGGGCGTACCGGTAATTGCCATCGGGATCCCCACGGTGGTGGATGCCGCCACGATTGTGGGAGATGCACTGGAGAAGCTGATGAGCGGGGAAAAGGAGTTCGATGCGGTCAAATATATGGGACAGCACCGCATGGCTTTTGCAGAACTGAACAATATGTATATGACCGGAAAGGATATCGATTCTGTGATCAAACGGGTCAGCTACACGGTCTCCGAGGGAATCAATATTGCCATGGAAAAAAACTGGGCGTAACTGCATATATATAGGGTAACAGTTCATGAGTTGAGCACCGGATTACGAGCAAAGGTAGTCACGAAGTGACGTAAGAGCAGGTCAAGGCGACTTTGCGACTGACGCGGGCTGAACTGTCGTAACAAAAAAAAGTGCGGAAGGAGAGCGCGGACCGTGAAGAATCCGAAAAATACTGTCTGGCGGATCGCACTGTTTTTGCTGACAGTTGTCTGTGGGCTTTTGATGGCGGATCGGGGAGAAAATGAGTTTCCGGTATTTGCCTGTTCCGAAGCTTTGTCAGGAGAAAGCGGCAGTACCGGATTACTGCTGCAGCAGAATATGTGGGAAGTAGTACCGCTATTAGGCTATGGTATTGTGGAGCAGCAGGGGACACAGAATCCGGAGGAGGATGAGACTACCTGCCGGACCCTGACCACCGAAGATCTGATCAGCGAAGAACTTCTCCTTCCGCAGCCGGAGGAAACGCAGCAGACGGCCCTTATCCCGGAGAGTGTGGAGGCGACAGCCGGGACTGCATTGAGCAATTTTCGTCCGGCGGTACAACAGGTGCAGATTGACCGCACACAGCTTGCGGATTATGAGACACTGGTACGGAATTTTTATGCCATAGATGCCAATACCATGGCAGGCAGTGATCAGTTATCCGTGGAAAAACTGCTGGGAATGGATATGACGTTGCCACAGGAAGGTGACGGACCACAGATCCTGATCTATCACACCCATTCCCAGGAGGCTTTTGCGGATTCGGTTCCTGGAGATGTGAACACCGGTATCGTGGGAGTGGGAGAGTGTCTGACCAAGATCCTGACAGAACAATATGGTTACCGGGTGCTGCACAATACCGGTCAATATGATGTGGAGACCAGAGACAATGCGTATTCCCGGGCACTTCCGGCAGTGGAACAGATCCTTGCGGAGAATCCCTCTATCCAGGTGATCATCGATCTGCACCGGGATGAGGTGGCGGAAGAGACAAAGCTGGTGACGGATATTCAAGGGAGACCCACGGCAAGATTTATGTTTTTTAACGGTCTGAGCAGGACCCGCAAGACGGGAGATATTGACTACCTGGCCAACGAGAACCAGGAGGCCAATCTGGCGTTTTCTTTTCAGATGCAGTTGAAGGCGGCGGAGTATTACCCGGGACTGACCCGCAGGATCTATCTGAAGGGCTACCGCTACAATATGCATCTGCGTCCCCGGACACTTCTGGTGGAACTGGGAGCCCAGAACAATACTGTGGAGGAGGCCATAAATGCCTGTGATCCTCTGGCACATATTCTGGATATGGTGCTTAAGGGAGAGTAGCGATACATAAAAGCAGGATAAGACAACGAATCGAAGTAAAATCATAGACAAGAATGCGGAATTTATGCTACAATCGTTAGATGCAAGAATATGTCAGGAAAGGACAGTAGTATGGCAGTAATAGATCAGAGCAAAATCCGCAATTTTTGTATTGTGGCACACATAGATCACGGCAAATCCACCCTGGCGGACCGTATCATTGAGAAGACCGGTCTGCTCACCAGCAGAGAGATGCAGGCACAGGTTCTGGACAATATGGACCTGGAGAGAGAGCGTGGCATTACCATCAAGGCACAGGCCGTGCGTACCGTATATAAAGCACAGGACGGAGAGGAATACATTTTCAACCTCATCGATACTCCGGGCCATGTGGATTTCAATTATGAGGTCAGCCGTTCTCTGGCGGCCTGTGACGGCGCCATTCTGGTGGTGGATGCGGCACAGGGCATTGAGGCACAGACACTGGCCAATGTCTATCTGGCACTGGATCATGATCTGGATGTTTTCCCGGTCATCAACAAGATCGATCTGCCCAGCGCAGATCCCCAGAGAGTCATTGAAGAGATCGAGGACGTCATCGGTATCGAGGCACAGGATGCTCCGCTGATCTCCGCGAAAAACGGCATCGGTATTGAGGAAGTCTTAGAGCAGATCGTGAAAAAGATCCCATCCCCCAAGGGGAATCCGGACAACCCTTTACAGGCACTGATCTTTGACTCTGTATATGATTCCTATAAGGGTGTTATCATTTTCTGCCGTGTCATGGAAGGCACAGTGAAAAAGGGTACCATGATCCGCATGATGGCTACCGGAGCGAAGGAAGAGGTCGTGGAGGTCGGTTATTTCGGAGCGGGACAGTTTATCCCCTGTGACGAGCTTTCTGCCGGAATGGTAGGCTACATCACGGCTTCCATCAAGAATGTAAAAGATACAGCAGTGGGTGATACCGTAACGGACGACAACAATCCCTGCGCAGAACCTCTGCCCGGTTATAAAAAGGTACAGTCCATGGTATATTGTGGATTATATCCCGCAGACGGTTCCAAGTACCCGGATCTGAGAGATGCGCTGGAGAAGTTACAGTTGAACGATGCGTCCCTGTTCTATGAACCGGAGACTTCTGTGGCACTGGGATTTGGCTTCCGGTGCGGATTTCTGGGACTTCTGCATCTGGAGATCATTCAGGAACGACTGGAGAGAGAATACAATCTGGATCTGGTGACTACCGCCCCCGGCGTTGTCTATAAGGTGCATAAGACCAATGGGGAAGTAATTGAGTTGACCAATCCTTCCAATCTGCCGGATCCCTCCGAGATCGAATATATGGAAGAACCGGTGGTAAATGCAGAGATCATGGTGACTTCCGAATTTATCGGTTCCATCATGGAACTGTGTCAGGAGCGCCGCGGCAAATACCTCGGCATGGAATACATCGAGGGCACCAGAGCGTTGTTGAAATACGAACTGCCCCTGAACGAGATCATTTATGATTTCTTTGATGCTTTAAAATCCCGTTCCCGTGGTTACGCATCTTTTGATTACGATCTGAAGGGTTACGAGAGATCGAATCTGGTGAAGCTGGACATTCTGATCAACCGCGAGGAAGTGGATGCCCTGTCCTTCATCGTCTGTGCAGATTCCGCTTACGAGAGAGGACGTAGGATGTGTGAAAAGCTGAAGGACGAGATTCCCAGACACCTCTTCGAGATTCCTATCCAGGCAGCCATCGGCGGCAAGGTCATTGCCAGAGAAACGGTAAAGGCCATGCGTAAGGATGTGCTGGCGAAATGTTACGGCGGTGATATTACCCGTAAGAAGAAGCTGTTGGAGAAGCAGAAAGAGGGTAAAAAGCGTATGCGTCAGTTCGGCAATGTAGAGATCCCGCAGAAGGCATTTATGAGTGTTCTGAAGCTGGATGATAAAAACTGATGAAGTAATTGAAGGAGCAATATGAATAAAAAGGAACTGGAATTATACATTCATATTCCCTTTTGTGTAAGAAAGTGCAGCTATTGTGATTTCCTGTCTGCCCCTGCCACGGAGCAGACAAGGGAAGCCTATATGGCTGCACTTTTTGCAGAGATCGGGGGAAGAGCAAAAGATTACAGTGACCGTACCGTGACCAGTATATTTATCGGAGGAGGTACGCCGTCGCTGTTGTCCGGGGAACAGATCGGGCAGTTGATGGACCGTATCAGAGAGCAGTTCGCAATGGCACAGGACGCGGAGATCACCATGGAGGTGAATCCGGGGACGGCCAGCGCAGAGAAACTTCGGAATTTTTACACGGCAGGAATCAACCGTCTCAGTATCGGTATGCAGTCTGCCCAGGCAGAAGAACTGAAAAATCTGGGCAGGATCCATGATTTTGAAGGTTTCTGCCAGGTGTACCGGGAGGCCGTGGAGGCAGGATTTACGAATATCAATGTGGATATCATGAGCGGACTGCCGGGACAGACGCTTGCAAGCTATCGGGACACGCTGGAAAAGGTGCTGCACTTAGAACCCATGCCGCAGCATATCTCTGCCTACAGCCTGATCGTGGAGGAGGGAACCCCTTTTGCGGCCATGGCAGAGAGGGGAGAATTGCCCTTACCGGAGGAAGAGACGGAGCGTGCCATGTATGAGGAGACCATAGAGGTGCTGGCAAAGTACGGGTTCCATCGGTATGAGATATCCAACTATGCCAGGGATGGTTATGAATGCAGACATAATGTGGGCTATTGGATCCGCAGGGATTACCTGGGATTCGGTATCGGTGCGGCATCCCTTATCGATAATGTGCGGTTTCAGAACGAAAAGAGTCTGAGAACTTATCTGGCACATCCGCTGGAAAGCAGGGAAGAGGAGCAGACACTGACGGTACAGGACCGGATGGAGGAGACCATGTTTCTGGGACTGCGGCTGACAAGAGGAGTATCCTGTGTGGATTTTGCAGAACAATACGGCAGGACTGTGGAGGAAGTCTACGGAGAAGTGATCGCACGGAATGTGGCGGATGGTCTTTTGACCGTTACGGAGAGGAAAGAGAATCAGAAAAAAGACCGGTTCCTGGCACTGACAAAGAGAGGTCTGGATCTGAGCAATTACGTGATGGCGCAGTTTTTATTCTGAGGATCGTGGGAGACTGACAGGCACTTGTGGACAGAAAATCACATAAACTATCATAAGCAACTGTCCACGGAGGGATTTTTTGAAGACCTTTCAGCAGCCATTAACCGCAGGAGAAGAAGCGTATTATATCCGCTTGCTCAGGGAAGGTACCGTGGAAGAATCCAGACAGGCCAGGGAGATCCTGGTGGAGAGGAATCTGCGCCTGGTGGCACACATTGCCAAAAAATACCAGAATGTTGAGGAGGACATGGAGGACCTGATCTCTATCGGATGTATCGGACTGATCAAAGCAGTGAATTCTTTTGACTCAGGAAAAGGAAGACTGGCTACCTATGCCTGCAGATGCATTGATAACGAACTTCTGATGATGCTGCGCAGCCGCAAAAAACTTTCCAGGGAAGTCTCCCTGTATGAACCTATCGGACAGGATAAGGAAGGAAATGCCATCCATCTGTTGGACGTGATCGAAGAGAAGCAGAAGGACGTGGTGGAGGATCTGGAGCTTGACAGAAATATCAGGCGCCTGTTCCTGGCTCTGGACCACTGTCTTACGGAGCGGGAGTATCGGATTCTGGTGATGCGTTATGGGATCCTGGGCTGTAAAGAACACACACAGCAGGAGGTGGGAGATGTTCTCGGAATTTCCAGAAGCTATGTCTCACGCATGGAAAAAAGAGCATTGCATAAGCTGGCGGAGGCTCTGCGTGAGGACTAAACATCACCTTGTCAATTAAGGAACACTGTGATATATTTATTTCTATAAGTGACTAAAGATAAGGGGGGACAGGGATGCATTTTGTAAGAACGGAAGACTTGAAGACGGGAATGCGTCTGGCAAGACCTGTTTATAATAAGAAGAGTATTCTTTTGTTTGACAGAAATTCCCTTTTGTCATTACAGGCAATAGAAAGTATTCGTAATTTCGGATTGATCGGTGTCTATGTACTGGAACCGGCAGAACCGCTTCCACCCCTGACTCAGGAGGACCTGGAGTTCGAACGGTTTCAGATTCAGGCGGTCAGTGCCATCGAAGAGGAACAGGATCGTATCCTGAAGACCAGAAAGCAGAACCGTACCCAGTCCATCGCAGATATGGTCATCCGCAATTACGGACACTTGGATGAGAAAATCAATTTCTACCAGAATCTGAGAAGCCGGGAGGATTATTTCTCCAGACATTCCCTGAACGTGGCAATACTCTGTGCCATGGTTACCCATGTGATGAATATCAGACGGGAAGAACAGTATCATACCGTATGTGCTGCCATCCTTCACGATATGGGAAAAGTGAAAAAACATGATGACGTGTATTCCGGGGCACCTTATACCAGAGAGGATATGCTGCGGAACTGCGAGACGCAGGAAGAGGCCTACGGTATCATCGAGGAGGCTTTTGCCACCGACGGATCCGGCATCCGCAGGATCTGCCAACAGGCAGCCAGAAAACAGCTGGACCTGTTCCCGGAAGACGGAGAGAAGAGCAGGTATAAAATGCTGGTCGGAGCCAATGTATTGCTGGTGGCGAACCGTTATGATGAGATCACGGCCATGACATTACAGGGAACGGCACAGTCTGAGGTGAAGGCTCTTCAGGAACTTCTGGAGCACCCGGAGGTATATGATCCGGAGACGGTACGGGCATTGATCCGTTCCATCAATATCCTTCCGCCCGGTGCCAGCGTGGAACTCAGTACGGGAGAGAAAGCACTGGTATTGAATGAAAATGAAGAAAATGTACTGCGGCCGACAGTGGTAAGCTTCCGGGATAACAGTATCCTGGATCTGTCCCTTCCCGGGAATGAGGACATCCAGATCGTGGATGTCATGAAGACCATGGACAACCGGTACATATTCAATAAATAGTGAGGAGCAATTATGCCAACAATCGAAGAAATACTCAGAGCCGCCAAGGAAGCGGGAGCAAGTGATGTACATCTGACGGTAGGTATCCCACCCAAAATGCGTGTAAACGGCAATCTGATCACCATGGATTATCCCAGGATGCTTCCGGCAGACACGCTGGAAGTACTAGTCAATATCATGACGGAAGTGCAGAGAGAACGTTTTGAGGAACGGGGAGAATACGATATGTCTTTCTCTATTCCCAACTGCGGACGTTACCGTGTCAATGCCTACAAGCAGAGAGGTTCCGTGGCTCTGGCGTTCCGACTGGTAGGAACCGTGGTGCCTTCTCCGGAAGAGCTGGGTGTACCGGAATCCGTGGTGGAACTATATCAGCGCAAACGTGGTCTGGTACTGGTCACCGGACCTACCGGAAGCGGTAAATCCACGACGCTTGCCGCCATCATCGACAAGATCAACAACAACAGAGATGCCCATGTCATCACTCTGGAGGACCCTATCGAGTATCTGCATCAGCATAAGATGTCCATGGTCAACCAGCGTGAGATCGGCATAGATTCCAATAATTATGCCAATGCTTTAAGAGCGGCACTCCGTGAAGATCCCGATGTCATTCTGGTCGGAGAGATGCGTGACTTCGAGACCATCAGTGTAGCTATTACGGCAGCGGAGACCGGACATCTGGTATTGTCCACCCTGCATACGATCGGTGCAGCCAGCACCGTAGACCGTGTGATCGATGTCTTCCCACCACATCAGCAGCAACAGATCCGTGTTCAGCTGTCCAACACACTGGAAGCAGTCATATCCCAGCAGCTGATCCCGACAGCGGACGGCAAGCATCGTGTGGCAGCTTTTGAGGTCATGCATGCCAATCATGCGGTCCGCAATCTGATCCGTGAGGGCAAATCCCACCAGCTGGCCAGCGTCATGCAGACCAACCGGAAACTGGGTATGATCACCATGGATGAGGCTATTGTTCAGTTGTATTTTGAAGGCAAGATCGACAGGGAACATGCGATCCAGTTCGCTCAGGATCCCGACAGCATGGAAAATAAAATTTAAAGGAATGATCCGGAACCGGCTATATAGGAGCAGACCAGACGACGCAGCGGAAAGCGTACGGTTTTGTGAATCTGTAGTGAGGTTCCGGAGGATTTTTCACCAAAAGACATTTTCATTTAAAATTTCTGATATTAATTCTAAGAAGATTCCGGTAGTTTCACTGCCCTTTTGCGGGCTCTTATGATTACCCATTGTATGAATTGTTTTGTTAAGTCTGATTATTTTTGTCAGATTCATTCGTTTTATCTGTTTCTGTTTTGTTTCACTGTTATTTCCATAATAAATAAAACATTTTAAAGGAGGTATTTTATGTTTACTACAGTTTGTTCGGCTGCAGTCTATGGTCTGCAGGCATATCTGGTCCGCGTGGAAGTGGATCTGGCAGGAGGACTACCATCGTTTCAGCTGGTGGGGTCGCTGGGGAGTGAGGTGAAGGAATCCCGGGAGAGGGTGAGTGTGGCCATGAAAAATTCCGGTTTCCAGATCCCACCGGCACATATCACAGTAAATCTGGCTCCGGCAGGTCGACGTAAAGATGGTACCGCCTTTGATCTGCCTATAGCTGTGGGACTTTTGCGGGATATGGAACTGGTACCGGAGGAAGCGCTGCAGGATACATTGTTTTTGGGAGAACTGGGCCTGAATGGGGAGATCAAGAAGGTGAAGGGTGTACTTCCCATTGTTCAGGAGGCGGCAAAAAGCGGTATCCTAAGGGTGGTGGTGCCCGGAGAAAATGCCATGGAGGCTGCGGTGATACTGGGGATCACGGTCTGGGGTGTGAACTGTCTGAACGATCTGCTGGCGGCACTGAATCATCCGGAGCTGGAAACTGAAAAAGTGTATCAGCCGAGGATCCGGGCGGAGGACTTGCTAAGGGAAGGAACCGGACAGGATACGGGAGATTTCCGGGAAGTGGCGGGACAGGAGAATGCTAAACGGGGTGCCGAGATTGCTGCGGCGGGATTCCACAATCTGTTGATGATAGGGCCGCCCGGGGTGGGAAAATCCATGGTCGCCGGGCGAATCCCCGGAATCTTGCCGCCTCTGACACTGAAAGAAAGTCTGGAGGTGACAGGAATCTTCAGTGTGGCGGGACTTCTGCCGCCGGGACAGGCACTGATCACAAGGAGGCCTTTTTATGCACCACACCATACTGTGACACAGGCAGCACTGATCGGCGGGGGAAGCGGCATCCCAAGACCTGGGATGGTATCGCTGGCCCATCGGGGTGTACTGTTCCTGGACGAGCTTCCGGAATTCCGGAAAAACGTGCTGGATGGCATGCGACAGCCTATGGAGGAGCGTAAAGTGCAGATCGCCAGAAGTGCCGGGATGGTCACTTATCCGTCGGACTTTATTCTGGTGGCGGCTATGAATCCCTGTCCCTGCGGGTATTATCCGGACCGGAATAAATGCCGCTGTACCCAGCCCCAGATCGAGAAATATCTGGGAAAGATATCGGGACCGATTTTAGACCGGATTGATCTGTGTGTGGAACTGCATCCCGTGGATATTCTGCATCTGCAGAAAACGAAAACGGAAAAAAGCAGTGAAGATATGAAGCGGCAGATCCGGCATGCAAGAGAACGGCAGGCGGAGCGTTTTGCAGGAACGGATTGCCGTTTCAATGGGGACATCCGGTCTGCACAGGTGGAAGAATATTGCCCGTTGGGAGAGGAGGGTCAGAAAGTCATGGAACAGCTGTATCGTACGCTGCAGCTCAGTGCCAGAGTTTATCACCGGATTCTCAAAACGGCCCGAACCATAGCTGATTTGGAGGACCGGGAAGAGATCACGGGGGAACATTTGCTGGAGGCGGCGTGTTATCGCCCTTCGGAGACGTATTGGAATTAATTGTGTGCCGGAACCGGGTACATTAAGTGCCCGGCAAGAAAAAGGGGCCGGTACGAAAATAACGGAAAACGTGCGGGCTGTGTGAAAACAGGGAAAGGGACAGGTATGTTTATGGCGGAGGAAGAGAGAAAATATGCATATTTTTTGTGCAGCACCTATACAATCGGAGGCGTGCGGGCAGAACGGCTGCTTGCACGCTTCGGGTCACCCCGGGCGGTATATGAGGCGGAGGCAGAGGAATGGAGGGAGTGCGTGGGCAATTCTGCGGCGGAAGCCTTGGAACGGCAGAAGAAAAGCGGAGAGTGGGAACGGGAATATGGACAGCTTTCGGAACAACAGATCCACTTTCTTTTGCGGGAGGAGAAAGGATTTCCCGGGAAACTGGCAGAAATTCCGGATCCGCCTTACGGCATTTTTTACCGGGGAAAACTGCCGGATGAGAACGAACCGGCGGTGGCGGTCATCGGTGCCAGAGAGTGTTCGGAATACGGCAGATATGTGGCCGAGGAACTGGGACAGTATCTGGGAAGAGCGGGAATACAGGTCATCAGCGGAATGGCCCGGGGGATTGACGGGATCAGCCAGCAGGCAGCGTTATCTGCGGGAGGAACTTCCTATGGTGTGCTGGGATGCGGAGTGGATATCTGTTATCCCGCACAGAATCGAAGATTGTATGAAGAACTGTTGGAAAAAGGGGGATTGCTCTCCACCTATGCGCCGGGAACAAAGCCGCTGCCCCAGTATTTTCCACCAAGAAACCGTATTGTCAGCGGACTGTCGGATGCTCTGATCGTCATTGAGGCCAGACAGAAGAGCGGGACGTTGATCACGGTGGATATGGCACTGGAACAGGGCAGGGACGTCTATGTGGTGCCGGGCAGGCTTACGGACAGACTCAGCGACGGCTGCAATCATCTGCTGACGCAGGGAGCGGGAGTGTTTTTATCTCCAGAGAGTTTTGCAGAGGATTTTTTGCGGAGCTGGGAGGAAAAACAGGGACTTTCCGCAGATGGCTCCGGAGGAAAGAACGGGCGGAAAAATAATAGGGAAACCGGCAGAAATACGGCAAAAGTAAAATTGCCCAAAGAATCCCTGCAAAAGATCTTGGAATGTCTGGAACCTGTGCCAAAGACATCGGAGACGCTGTTGCAGGAACTTTGGGAGAAGGGAGAATATACGGACATTTCCGCACTGAACCGGGCACTGATGGAACTGGAACTTTTGGGATATGCCAGACAGAACAGTCCGGGACATTTCAGCACTTCTGCGAATTGACAAGGCTTTCGGAAAAGGGGTATAGTAATAGACATATGAGAATGACGAGAAAGGTCAGGTGCCCTTATGAACGATAAAGATACTTACAGAATGCATACCAAAGTAATACAGATCGGAGACCGGAAGATCGGCGGCGGCAATCCTATCGCCATCCAGTCCATGACCAATACGAAGACCGAGGATGTGAAGGCAACCGTAGAGCAGATCCTGCGTCTGGAGAGGGCAGGCTGTGAGATCATCCGCTGCACAGTACCGACGCTGGAGGCGGCAGCAGCTATCCGGGAGATCAAGAAGCAGATCCACATTCCTTTAGTGGCGGATATCCATTTTGACTACCGTATGGCACTGGCAGCCATTGAGAACGGTGCCGACAAGATCCGCATCAATCCTGGGAATATCGGAAATCCGGAGCGGGTAAAGGCTGTGGTAGATGCAGCAAAAGAGAGGAATATCCCGATCCGTGTGGGAGTGAACAGCGGTTCCCTGGAGAAGCCGCTGGTGGAAAAATACGGTGGAGTGACTGCGGAAGGTATTGTGGAGAGCGCACTGGACAAGGTACACATGATCGAAGATCTGGGATATGACAATCTGGTCATCAGTATCAAATCTTCGGATGTGCTGATGTGCGTGAAAGCCCATGAACTGCTGGCAGGCCGTACGGTGTACCCTCTGCATGTGGGCATTACCGAATCCGGTACTGTGAACAGCGGTAATATCAAGTCAGCCATCGGTCTGTCCCTGATCTTAAGCCAGGGCATCGGTGACACCATCCGGGTATCCCTGACAGGAGATCCCGTAGAGGAGATCAAATCCGCAAAGCTGATCCTGCGTACATTAGGATTGCGCAAGGGCGGCATTGAGGTCGTATCCTGTCCCACCTGTGGAAGAACCCAGATCAATCTGATCGATCTGGCCACTAAAGTGGAGAAAATGGTAGAGGATTACCCGCTGGATATCAAAGTGGCTGTCATGGGCTGCGTGGTAAACGGCCCCGGAGAAGCAAAAGAAGCGGATCTGGGAGTTGCGGGCGGTATCGGAGAAGGTCTGCTGATCAAGCATGGCGAGATCGTAAAAAAGCTTCCGGAGGATCAGCTGCTCCCCGCCTTGAAAGAGGAATTGGATCATTGGAGTTAAAATAAATGAGTAAACCGTTTTTTGAGGTATTTCCTTCGTTACAGTTGAATACGGACATTCGTGACCTGATGGGGCAGACAGAAGTGGAGAGAGTCTCGGCGACAAAACGCAGAGACTTTCTTCGGGTGTACTTAAAAAGTACCCGCCTGATCCAGAAAGCGGACATCTGGACCACGGAACAGGAGATCAAGAAGCAGCTGTTCCCTCAGGCCAACCTGACAGTGAAAATATACGAAAAGTTCGAATTGTCTTCCCAGTACAATCCGGAAAAGCTGATGGATATTTATAAGGAAAGTATTCTGGAGGAATTCCGGGAGTACAGCCATATCCAGTATAATGCCCTGAAGACGGCGAAAATCGAGTATCCTTCGGAAAATGAAATGCTTTTAACGCTGGAAGATACGGTATTAAATCACAGTATGGAAGGGGAGATCCTGCAGATTCTGGAGAAGATCCTGGTGGAACGTTGTGGATTCTCCGTGAAGATCCATACGGCTTATGTGGAAAAAGAGACCGGGCGTTTCCAGGAGGAAGAGGAAGCAAAGATCCGTCTGAAGGTGGATGCCATTTACAGTCGTACGAAAGGCAGAAGAGAAGAAGGAGAGCAGACTGCATCGGCGGAAGGAAGCGGGCAAAGTACAGCACAGGATCCGGAAACCGGCAAGGCTGCAGAGACCGCACAAAAGCCGAAGACCGAGAATGCCGGTGGCGTGACCAAGAGCTTTCAGGGTGGCAGCCGCGGTGAATTCAAGCGTGGAGAATTCAAAAAGGGCGAGTTTCGTAAGGGTGGTAACTTTGAAAAAGGTGCGTTGAAGAGATCAGACAATCCGGATGTCATCTACGGGCGTGATTTCGAAGAAGAGGCCATGAAGATTGAGGAACTCATCGGAGAGATGGGTGAGGTGGTCATCCGCGGTAAGGTACTGTCCGTGGATACCCGTGACATCAAGAACGAGAAGACGATTATTATTTTCAATATCTCTGATTTTACCGATACTATGACCATCAAGATGTTCGTGCGTACCGAGCAGGTGAAGGAAGTGACCGGGGACATCAAGCCGGGAGCTTTCTTAAAGGTCAAGGGAATCTGTATGATGGATAAGTTCGATCACGAGCTGGCCATCGGTTCCATTGCGGGAATCAAGAAGATCCCTGATTTTACCAATACGAGAATGGATACCTCCGCCAGAAAGCGTGTGGAGCTGCACTGTCATACAAAGATGAGTGATATGGACGGTGTCTCCGAGGCCAAGGACATTGTAAAGCGCGCCTACAAATGGGGACATCGGGCCATTGCCATCACGGATCACGGCGTGGTACAGAGTTTTACCGATGCAAACCATGTCTGGGATGACCTGTGGAAAGCGGAAAAAGGCAAGCGGAAAGAAGCCGGAGACGAGAATCCGGACAAGCAGGATTTCTTCAAGATCATTTACGGTGTGGAAGCCTATCTGGTGGATGATCTGAAAGAGATAGTGACGAATGATAAGGGACAGAGTCTGCATGAGGATTATGTGGTATTCGATATCGAGACCACGGGATTTTCCCCGGTCAACAACCGCATTATCGAGATCGGTGCGGTAAAGGTATCCGGTGGAGAGATCGTGGATCGTTTTTCCACCTTTGTCAACCCGGATGTGCCGATTCCCTTCGAAATCGAGAAGCTGACCAGCATCCGGGACGAGGATGTTATGGATTCCCCCCAGATCGACGTGATCCTGCCGCAGTTTCTGCAGTTCTGTGAAGGCTGTATCATGGTGGCTCACAATGCCAGCTTTGATATGAGTTTCATTATGGAGAATTGCAGAAGACTGGGCTATCCGCAGGAGTTTACCTATGTGGATACCGTGGGCATTTCCAGAGTACTTTTGAAGAACCAGTCGAAGCATACGCTGGATGCGGTGGCCAAGACCCTGGGGATTTCCCTGGAGAATCATCACAGAGCCGTGGATGATGCGGAGTGCACGGCCCATATTTTCGTGAAATTTATTAAAATGCTGGAAGAGCAGGACATTCATAATCTGACGGAAGTCAATGCACTGGGAGCTTCCAGTGTGGATGCCGTGAAGAAGATGCCCTCTTACCATGCCATTATTCTGGCGAAAAATGATCTGGGGCGTATCAACCTGTATCGTCTGGTGTCCCAGTCGCATCTGACCTATTTTAGCAAACATCCCCGGATTCCCAAGAGTCTGGTGATGAAGTACAGAGAAGGACTGATACTGGGAAGTGCCTGCGAGGCGGGAGAACTGTACCGGGCACTGTTGGACGGACAGTCGGATGCCCAGATTGCCAGACTGGTGAAATTCTATGACTATCTGGAGATCCAGCCCTGCGGCAACAACAAATTCATGATCGCTTCGGAACGTGTGAGGAATGTAAATTCCATTGAGGATATTCAGAATATCAACCGGAAGATCGTGTCCCTGGGAGAACAGTTCCACAAGCCGGTAGTGGCTAAC